>ERZ1090864.24-NODE-24-length-71877-cov-14.407201_pt1 | contig 71877 bp, 68 predicted proteins | sample MGYA00478479_ERZ1090864 | MGnify/ENA primary metagenome ERZ1090864 (study PRJEB33644, sample SAMEA5815743) | chicken gut metagenome | biome: Chicken; feature: Gastrointestinal Tract; material: Caecum | place: Ireland | collected 2019-01-01 | study: A study of the...
ATTTTCAAGGAGGTGTAAGAACCATGATGAAAATGAATCTTCAGTTTTTTGCTCATAAAAAGGGAGTTGGTTCTACAAAGAACGGCCGTGATTCCGAGTCCAAGAGACTGGGCGCCAAAAGAGCGGACGGACAGTTTGTAAAAGCAGGAAACATCCTTTACAGACAGCGCGGAACAAAGATCCATCCCGGCGTGAACGTAGGCCGCGGCGGTGATGACACTCTGTTCGCACTTGTAGACGGTGTAGTGAGATATGAAAGAAAAGGCAGAGACAAGAAACAGGTTTCTATCTATCCGGTAGCTGAATAACAGGCTGGAAAATATTTTCACTCGCATAACATGCAGGATCAAGCCCCAGACTAATGTCTGGGGCTTTTGTAAACTGACAGAAATATTTGTAAACTGATTGAAAGAGGAGATATTATGTTTGCAGACAGAGCGAAAATCTATATCCGTTCCGGCAAGGGCGGAGACGGACACTGCAGTTTCCGCAGGGAACTGTACGTCCCGAACGGCGGCCCGGACGGCGGAGACGGCGGCCGCGGCGGAGACCTTATCTTTGAGGTGGATGAGGGCCTGAACACACTTTCCGACTACCGGCACAGGAGAAAATATGCTGCCGGAGACGGTGAGCCCGGCGGAAAGAGGAGATGTCACGGAAAAGACGGCAAGGACCTGATCCTTCCTGTTCCGGAGGGAACTGTCATCAAAGAGGCGGTCACCGGGAAAGTCATTGCCGATATGTCCGGAGATAATCGGCGGCAGGTCGTGTTAAAAGGCGGGAAAGGCGGTCTTGGGAATCAGCATTTTGCCACAGCGACTATGCAGGTGCCAAAATATGCCCAGCCGGGACAGCCCGCAAAAGAGCTGGAGGTCAACCTGGAACTGAAAGTGATCGCGGACGTGGGGCTGATCGGTTTCCCCAATGTGGGCAAGTCCACCTTATTGTCCCGCGTGACGAATGCGGAACCAAAGATCGCGAACTATCATTTTACTACACTCAGCCCGAACCTGGGCGTTGTGGATCTGGATGGCGCAAAAGGTTTTGTGATGGCAGATATCCCCGGTCTGATCGAAGGCGCCTCCGAGGGTGTGGGACTGGGTCATGAATTCCTGCGTCATATTGAGAGGACAAAGCTCATGATCCATGTGGTAGACGCCGCGGGCTCAGAAGGCAGGGACCCGGTGGAAGATATTTACAAGATCAACGAAGAGCTGAAGGCATATAACCCGGGGATCGCGGAGCGTCCGCAGGTCATCGCGGCAAACAAGACAGACCTGATCTATACACCGGAAGACGATCCGGTCGAGCGCCTGAGAAAAGAATTTGAGCCAAGAGGAATGAAGGTTTTCCCGATCTCGGGCGCAACAGGCCAGGGAGTGTCTGAGCTTCTTTACTATGTAAGCTCACAGCTGGACAAGATCGACACTCCTCCGGTCATTTTTGAACAGGAGTATTTCCCGGAGGACGAACTGATCTACGAGGAGCTCCCATACACTGTAGAAGTTGAAGACGGCATCTATATAGTGGAGGGTCCCAAGATCGAGAAGATGCTGGGATACACAAACCTGGATTCCGAAAAAGGATTCGCATTTTTCCAGAAGTTTTTAAAAGAAACCGGAATCCTGGATGAGCTTGAGGCAAAGGGGATCCAGGAAGGCGACACAGTAAAAATGTATGGGCTGCAGTTTGATTATTATAAATAATCCGGATCTGAAACAAAGCAGCAGGATCATGACCCGCAGCATCATGATCTATATATGAAGGAGCAGAAATATGACGACAAAGCAAAGAGCATATTTAAAAAGTCTTGCTATGACTATGGAGCCAATTTTCCAAGTGGGAAAATCAAGCATGACTCCCGGCCTTACAGCAGCGATCTCAGAGGCTCTGGAAGCAAGGGAACTGATCAAGATCAGCGTTTTGAAGAACTGCGCGGATGACCCGAGGGAGCTGGCGGAAATCATCGCTGAGCGCACTCGTTCCCAGATCGTACAGGTCATCGGAAAGAAGATCGTCCTTTACCGTGAGGGAAAGGATGATAAAAAGAAGATCAGTCTGCCTTTATAAGGACAGGTGACAGCATATGAAGATCGGAATCATGGGGGGAACCTTTGATCCTGTTCATATCGGGCACCTTCTTCTCGGAGAATTTGCCTATGAGGACTTCGGATTGGACGAGATCTGGTTTATACCAAATGGGAATCCTCCTCACAAGGAAGCAGAACATACAGAAGAAGCTCTTCACCACCGGGTAGAGATGGTGAAACTAGCGGTGAGCGACGTCCCTTACTTTCGCGTTGATCTGTGCGAGGCTGATACCGGAAAGCATTCTTACACATACCGGACAATGCGGAAATTTAACAGAATCTATCCGGAGGATCAGTTTTATTTTATTCTCGGGGCAGATTCCCTTTTTGCGATAGAAGAGTGGAAATATTTTCGTGAGATTTTCCCGACCTGTACGATACTCGCTGCAATGAGAGATGACAAAGATGCAGAGAGTATGCGGCTTCAGATTAAATATTTAAAAGAGAGATACAATGCGCGGATCGAGCTCCTGCAGGCGCCGCTTGTAGAGATTTCCTCTACCACGATCCGCGAAAGGGCGTCAAGAGGCCTGAGCGTACGCTATATGGTCCCGGATGCTGTGGCAGAATATATCACAGCGCACAGGCTGTACAGAAATATGACAGAAGGATGAGTAAAATTGACTGAGAAATTGGCAGCGATCAGAAAAGAACTGAAAAAGAAGCTGAAAAAGGAGCGATATGAGCACACCACAGGAGTGATGTATACCGCCGCGTCTCTCGCCATGTGTTACGGCGCGGATATGCAGAAAGCGCTGATTGCAGGGCTTCTCCATGACTGCGGAAAATTCGCTCCGCCCAGGGAGCAGATAGAGCTCTGTGGAAAATATGGCATAGAGCTGTCGAGCTCAGAGCTTGACATGCCTGCTCTGATCCACGCAAAGCTCGGTGCTTATCTTGCGGAGCGTGAATATGGCGTCACAGACAGGGAAATACTTGACTCCATCCGTTACCATACGACCGGACGTCCGGGAATGACCATGCTGGAAAAGATCGTCTATATTGCTGATTATATTGAGCCCGGACGCAGAGAGATTCCGGGTCTTGCGGAAGTACGAGGTGTTGTATTTCAGGATATTGACCGCGCTGTGTGCCTGTCTGCCGAACGGACAGTGCAGTATCTCAGCAGCAGCGGGAAATCAGTAGACCCAATGACAGTGAAAACCTATGAATTTTATAAAAAGTAGAAGAGAAGAGGAGGATTGAAATGAACCAGTCCAAAGAAATGGCGCGCATCGCTTACAATGCGCTCAGTGACAAGAAAGGCGAAGATGTCAAGATCATTGATATCACAGGGATCTCTGTCCTGGCCGACTACTTTATCATAGCCAACGGAAACAGCGACAGCCAGGTGAATGCCCTCGTGGACAATGTGGAGGAGGAGCTTCACAAAGCAGGATATCCTCTGCGCCAGAGGGAAGGACAGGCATCCGGGAGCTGGGTGCTGCTTGACTTCGGTGACATCATCATCCATGTATTCGACAAAGAAAACCGACTGTTCTATGATCTGGAGAGAATCTGGAAGGACGGAAAGGATATTACAGTGGAAGAACTGGATAAGGAGTAAAATAAAATAATATGAATATATGAATCTTCGGTCTTGCGGAGAAAAACAGGGCGTTATCCTCACCATGGGTCTGGTGATGGACAATGCCCTGTTCTTGTTAGCTTATTTTGTTTACATTAGATTTTGATCGTTTAAATCTGACCTTCAGTTTCTTTCAGTCTATTTGAAAAACCTCATCACGCCGATCACCTTCCCGAGAATGGAAACTTCTTTCACAATGATCGGATCCATAAAGTCATTTTCCGGCTGGAGACGGAACACGCCTTCCTCCTTATAAAAAGTCTTAACGGTAGCGCTGTCCTCCACAAGCGCAACGACCATATCGCCGTTAGAAGCGGTAGCTTCCTGTTCTACAAGGACATAATCTCCGTCAAGGATCCCTGCATTGATCATGCTTTCGCCCTTTACCTTCAGCAGAAACGTCTGCTTGTTCGGCATGCGTTCCGCAGGAATAGGGAAGTAGTCCTCAATATTTTCTTCTGCGAGGATCGGCTGTCCGGCTGCGACCTGTCCGATGATAGGGACATTTACCATCTCCCGCCTTGTCAGATTAAAAGTATCATCCAGTATCTCGATCGCCCTGGGCTTCGTGGGATCACGGCGGATATAGCCGTTCTTCTCCAGCGTCTCCAGGTGTGAGTGGACAGAAGAAGTGGATTTTAAATTCACAGCCTCACAGATCTCGCGCACTGCCGGCGGAAACCCCCTCTGAAGGATCTGATCCTTAATATACTCCAGTATTTCCTGCTGCTTTTTGCTTATCTTACCCTGTGCCATAATTTCCTCCGATGATTTTTCTATGTATTATAGTAGCATATCAAAAAGAAAAAAGCAAACATTTGTTTACGAAAATATGTTCGATTTTCTTGTTGACAAACATTTGTTCGTGTTATATAATACAAATACAGAACAGATGTTTGTATTGTATAAAGGGGAGAAAAATTATGAAGACAAGAGCTTCAAAGCATGCTATGAAAAAACGTATCGGGATATTAGGGGCAGGGCTTGCCCTGGTATTATCAGGTTGTATGGTATTCGGGTCATTCTTTGTTTCAGCCCATGAGAATATATCAGACCAGTCCACATATTATAAAAGCATTAAAATCCAGCCTGGAGACACACTCTGGGATATCGCGGAGGAAACTATGACCTCAAAATATGATTCTGTACCGGAATATGTACAGGCGTTGAAGGATATGAATAATCTTGATTCAGATGATATCCAGGCAGGCCAATATCTGATGATCGTATACAATGATACAGATATATGAAGATAAAGATAATATGACACAAACATACAGTAATTCAGATATATAATGATTCAGATACATGATGACATTGACAGAGGTATCAATATACATCCCTATGTATTGATATATACACTCCAAAGCAGCCGGGACAGGAATTCTTCAGAAGGAGACACCTTTCCGGCTGTTTGTATAGCGAAATCAATCTATACGACAAATACTGATTTTTCCAAAAGATATAGACGAAAATATACATTTATGCTATAATACATGCAGATATCATTCAAATCAAAGGAAATTCGTATAGATAAGGGGACATATAAATTATGGGGACATCAAATGTAAAAAATGTAAAAGAGACAAAATCCTATCATGAACAGAAATATGTTGATAACACCTTGAGGCTTCGGGCAATCTTAAAAACACTGCCGCCTTTTGCAGGGGATTATTTCCGGGCAGTCGAGCCGACGACTTCAGCCAGGACGCGGATCTCTTATGCGTACGATATCCGTGTTTTCTTTCATTTCCTTATGGAGAATAATCCTGTCTATAAAGACTACACAATAGATCAGTTTACCCTGTCTGACCTTGAGAAGCTGGAACCTGTTGATATCGAAGAATATCAGGAATACCTTAAGGTATATGAAAATGAGGATAATAAGCGGATCACTAACACGGAAAAAGGGCTTGCACGCAAAATGTCAGCGCTTCGCACTTTCTATGGATATTTTTACAAAAGACAGGCAATTTCAAAAAATCCGACCCTTCTTGTTGATATGCCGAAGCTCCACGAAAAGGCGATCATCCGTCTGGATGCGGATGAAGTCGCAAAACTGCTGGACTATGTGGATCACGGCGGGGACAACCTCACAGGCCAGCGCAAGGCGTACTTCGAAAAGACAAAGAACCGTGATCTGGCAATCCTTACTCTCCTTCTCGGGACCGGGATCCGTGTGTCTGAATGTGTAGGCCTTGATATCCAGGATGTTGACTTTAAAAACAACGGCATTAAAGTGACCCGGAAAGGCGGTAATGAAATGGTCGTCTATTTTGGTGAAGAGGTGGAAAACGCCCTTAAATCCTATCTTTACACAACAAGAAAGACAATGGTCCCTCTCCCGGGACATGAGAACGCCCTCTTCCTCTCCACTCAGCGCAGACGCATGGGCGTCCAGGCTGTTGAAAATATGGTGAGGAAATATGCCCGCGAGGTGACTCCTAATAAAAAGATCACCCCGCATAAACTCAGGAGCACATATGGTACAGCTCTTTACAAAGAGACTGGCGATATTTACCTTGTAGCAGATGTGCTCGGGCATAAAGACGTCAATACAACGAAAAAGCACTATGCTGCTATTGATGAAAACCGGCGCAGACAGGCGGCCGGAGCTGTTAAGCTGCGTGATGTATAGCCGGGCTTGATTTTTCATGGAGACGCAGATCATATCTGGCGTTCTTCTCTTTTAATGCTCTCCTTAAGATTCACATAATCAATGATCGCTTTTGCCGTACCCTCGACCCCAAGCTCCGAGCTGGTCAGGCATAACTCATAACTTTTGGCATCGGACCATTTTTTGTTGGTGTAATAGTTATAATAGCTTGCACGTTTTTTATCGGTCTTCACGATCATATCCTTGGCCTTCGCATCCGTAAGATTGTAGATCCTTGCGATCCTGCGGATGCGGGCCTGCATATCCGCATGGATAAATACGCTTACCACGTTCTTGTAGGATTCCAGCGCATAATCAGCGCAGCGGCCGACCAAGATGCACGGACCCTCATCAGCGATCTTTTTGATCGCATCAAACTGAGCAAGAAACACTTTGTGATTGATGGGCATATCTGTGTATGTACTTCCTGAATACCCCATGGAATATGTATCCATTACAAGGGAATACAGAAAACTGTTTGTCGGTTTCTCATCATGGGAGTGAAAGATTTCCTCGCAGATACCGCTCTCTTTGGCTGCCCGGGCAAGCATTTCTTTGTCATACAATTTGATGTCAAACGCTTCCGCCACCTTGTTGCCGATCTCCCGCCCTGCGCTTCCGAATTCTCTTCCAATAGTGATGATCGTATTTGTTTTCATGATGAGCCACTCTCCTTTACGTCAGATAGATTTATGATTTTGCATAAAAAATATGTATCCAATCACATCTTATATGACTATTATAGCTAAATTCTGAATGTGTTACAATCTAAAATTATAATTTTTTACTTTCTTTTATCCTAAGCTGACATACTGCGAAGCCGTTTCAGGAGAGTTTCAAAATATTCCGGAAGGGACGCGTCAAACTCCATATACTTCCTGGTCGTGGGATGTACGATCCCAAGAATTTTTGCATGCAGCGTCTGTCCCTCCAGTTTAAACGGACATTTTGCCGGGCCATATACAGCATCTCCAAGGATGGGATGTCCGATGCTTGCCATATGGACGCGGATCTGGTGGGTGCGACCGGTCTCAAGCTCGCATTCTATATAAGTATAATTCCCGAACCTCTCCAGTACGCGGTAATGAGTGACGGCAGCTCTGCCGTTTGGGGCTTTCGTACTCATTTTTTTGCGGTCGACCGGATGCCGCCCGATAGGAGCGTTCACTGTACCTGTATCCTCTTTCAGATTTCCATGCACGACCGCGTGATACCGCCGTGTAATATTATGCGCTTTCAGCTCATCAGCAAGAATCTGATGAGCACGATCATTTTTACAGATCAAAAGCGAACCTGTCGTATCCATATCGATCCGGTGGACGATACCGGGGCGCAACACGCCGTTTATGCCGGAAAGACGGCCGCCGCAGTGATAAAGCACCGCATTTACGAGTGTATGGCTGTAATGTCCGGGAGAAGGATGAACGACCATCCCTTTTGGTTTATTGATCACCAGGATGTCCCCATCTTCGTAAAGGATATCCAGCGGAATATCTTCCGGGAGGATATCCATGGGCTCCGGATCAGGGATATGGACCAGGATTTCATCACCTGCATTTATTTTATAGCTTGATTTCACAGCGTTACCATTTACCATGACAGCCCCCTCTTTCAGAAGCTTCTGGATATAAGAACGGGAAAGGTCCTCCAAGTATATGCTCAGAAACCTGTCTATCCTTTCCCCTGACTGTGTGGCTGTAAGATTTGGCTCTTCCATTGTTTTAACCTTTCTTTTTCCCCGCAAGGAAACTGAAATCATCTTCCTCCCTGTAGTAGAACAGAATAAGCAGGGCAAATACGATACATGAGACAACGACATAACAATCCGCCACATTAAAGATCGGAAAATCGATCAGGCGGAAATATAAGAAGTCAATTACATAATGAAGGCGTATACGGTCGATCATATTCCCGATAGCGCCCGCGCACAAAAGCACGGCACAGATGCGCAGAGGAACGTATCTGCGCCATCGGGGCATCCTCAGATACAAAAATATGATCACACCGCAGATGAGCAGCGCCCCGGCTGCCAGAAGGTACTGCATATCCTGCATCATTCCGAATGCAGCACCCCGGTTCTCAAGATACCGGAACTCAAATACACCCTCGATCAAAACAAAGGGATCCTTATCTTTTAGGCGGGATACCGCCAGGTATTTTGTAAACTGATCAAAAAAAAGCGCTGCCGCAAATCCGATAAGGGCAAGCACACAGCCGGCTCCTGACATAGTGATCCATCCGTTTTTTCTGTCTCTCATATCTGTTCATCCATCCTTAAGCATAAGTATCGTTTTTCAGACTTTACTTTTATGGGATGCTATTAACATCACACATATTTGTGGATCATGACCATGATCCTGTTTTTCCGTGTGCGCTCTCCGGCGCTGTCAAAACGGAATTTCCCCATACCGCGTACGGATACTACATCCCCTTCAGAAGGCTGGTAGCCGTTGCTGGTGATGAGCCGTCCGTTTACATAGACCTTCGCGCCTTCGATCAGTCCGGTAAGACGCGTCCGCGATGAAGAGAAAGCAAGCGCGAGCAGACTGTCCAGCCTGACAGACGCAACAGTGCCCTTGATCTCTTCACAGGCAGGAGTATAATCTGCCCCGCTGATGGGAATCACCTCGGCATATACTGAGGTATGACGCACCCGGGTAAGTTCCCGGCAGATCAGTTCTGTCAGGTCCTTGTGCGCGAAGAGAAGCGCGCTTTCTCCATCGATCAGGATATCTCCGGTCTTGGCGCGCTCGATCCCCAGGTTGAGGACTGCCCCCAGATAATCCCGGTGACTCAGGTTCTCCGCAAATTTTTTGTTAAGCGGCGAGATCTTCAAAGCGCAGAAAGGATAGGGAACCACCTCCGGATCCACATCCTTTTTCCCCCAACGCAAATAAAGAGCATCAGGGATAAACGCGGCCATCTGACGCTCTGCCATGCCATACCCGCCAAAAGACACAAAGCGCGTAAACAATCTGTCTTTAGGCAACGTATGTAAAATATTCTGTTCATTCAGATTGAGAAAATCCGAATAGGTTATGATATCCCTCTGGTATGCTGTTCTGGAAAGCTCAACGAAACGTTTCTCAAGGAGAAGGATATCCTTTTCATTGTTTATTTCCTGCATAACAGATCAATATCTTCCTCTCATGCTCGGGGTTTCCATAGAACCGCCCAGCAGATCCTGAAGATCGCCTGAAATATCTACATTTGTAGGCGTTACAAGGAATATGTAATTTGAAATCTTCTGGAGATTTCCACTGATCGCAAAAGTAGCTCCGGAGATAAAATCGATGATGCGCTGTGCGATCTCAAGGTCCATGCCCTCAAGATTCAGGATCACCGTGCGTCCGGAGAGCAGTGTCTCTGTGATTTCCCTTGAGTCATCTACGGAGGACGGTTTCACGACGCATACTTCCATATTATTGCCGCTTTTCCTTGCAGCCGGATGTCTCAGCGGTGTCACTTTATTGCCTGCGGAAGGCTGGAACTTCTGTTCTTTCTCCATATCAAAATCATCAAAATTATCTTCTTTCGTATTTTTCTTTCCGAACAGAGAACGACGCTGAGGCTTTTCTTCATAACTCTCTTCCTCATCGTCGAAATACTCGTCATCATCATAGAAATCGTCATCATAATCATCGTCATTCAATTTCATGATGTCCAGAAATTTATCAAATACACCCATTTTTACACTCCTATCTTACGCGTCCCTGTTCCGCGCGCAATTTTTTATTTCATACCTTCTTCCAAGAAATCTGCATCAGATGCTATAATCCCTGGCACCAAAGATACCAGTTCCGACCCGGACCATGGTGGCTCCTTCTTCGATCGCAACCTCATAATCATTGGTCATCCCCATAGAAAGTATGCTCACAGTACCATTATCAATGTTTTTTTCCTTAATGTCAACATATAATTTATGTAAATTTGCGAAAATTGCACGATTTTTTTCTGGATTTTCAACAAAAGGTGCAATTGTCATAAGGCCGCGCAGCCTGATGTGGGACAACGCTGTGAGCTTTTCCGCCAGAGGGAGAACTTCCGCTGTTTTCAATCCGAATTTACTCTCCTCCTCCGCCACATTTACTTCAAGGAGGATATCCACGATCCGGTCCTGTTTCTCCGCTTCTTTTTCGATCACTTCCGCTAGCCGCAGAGAATCTACCGAATGGATCAGCCTTACCTTGTCAACGATGTATTTCACTTTGTTTGTCTGGAGATGGCCGATCATATGCCATTCAATGTCTTTTGGCAGCACCTGATATTTCTCCCGGATCTCCTGCACTTTGTTTTCCCCGAACACACGGACGCCGAGATCATATGCTTCCTGAAGCGTTGCTGCCGGCTTTGTCTTACTGACCGCGACCAGCGTGACTTCACTGCGGTTCCTTCCAGCCCTCCTGCATGCCGACTGTATCTTCTCTTCTACTTCCTGCAGATTTTCCCTGAGCATTTTCCGATTCCTCCTTACTGAAATAGGACTTCTTCCGCTTTTACACTGGAACCGTCCTGTACGATATGGTCATAATTATACAGTCCGTAACTCTCACCTTCCTGCACGATATAATATTCATCATTTTCACACAGGATATTGACTTTCTTAAATACCGCATATCCTTTATTGATATTGTAAACTCCCTGCAGAGTCTTTGTCTTTCCGACCGTATAAGTCTCGCTTGACTCCGGCTTGATGAGCACGGTCCCTTCGCTGATATCGTCCCTGCTGATGTATACCTCCCCATTATCGGAAGAATCATAAATATCTACCGGATGAAAAACAGCCTCACCGCTCTCTTCCTGTACCATGAGGCCGTCTGATGAGCTGTTTCCGCCGGCTGTGATATAATCCTCAGGTATGACATAAAATTTTTCTTCTATCACAGATGATTTCGGTATTTTCAATCCACTCTCATCTTCAAGGATGAGTTCTATATTAAGATATCGTTCTTCCGCGTACCGGATCATTGAATTGTCAAAATCCAGGCAGCCGTAATAATTTCCGTTTCTGGTAATGATCGAAAAATCAGCCCACAAAGTCTCGCTGTCTTTGTCGATCCTCACTTTTATGCTGCTGACTTCATCTGATCGAAGCTGTTCTGCTGTTTCCCTGTCAAGCTGTACGATGACAGACCAGTCTTCACTCGTGATCAGGCGATAAACAGGGCTGCCCGCTGAAATCCTCATCTGATCCGCAAGCTCAGCGCTCTCGTATTTTGTCTTGTCAAAATTCTCAGCGGTAAACGTATCTTTTGTAAGAGATTCATATCCGTCTACAGTAAATGCGACGATGCCATCCTGCGCGGAGGGATAGGAAGCCACTTCCAGACCGCTTTCAGCGATCACTGTGCTTAGGTGTTCGGTCCGCGTGGAGCTGAATGCATCCTGAAGAGATGTATTGATCTCATTTTTCAGTGTGTATACGGCAGAAAAGCTGTTTGAGGCGTAATTCTCATTAAAGCCCTGCATCTGATAAATGAGGCCTGCCTGTATTTCAGGATTCAGGGAACCTGCATTCTCCGCGCTTTCCCCCGACATATTCTTATCCGTGTCGAGCTTCTCCGGAGAAAGTGCGTAAATATATGTTCCCCTCTTTACTTTGCTGTTCTCATTCTGATAGTAGCTGATATAGCCGTCTGCCTCGGCGTTGACTGCCGTCTCCTGGCGCAGGATAAGGCCGGTGTAAGAATGATCATTTACAATGCTTCCTTCACGCACCTCATAGACTGAAATCTTATTTCCGGTAAAATACATAATGATCGTAATCACCAGATAAATGAATACAATGGCAAATAAAAATATACCCAGATTCAGTTCTCTCCTGGCCCTGAATTTTTTTATGTCGACTGATGTATTTTTCTTCGGTGTCCTGGATAACAAAACTGATAACACCTCCTGTGATCTATAGCTAAATCAGTATATCATTTTTTATTGTATATTTCCAGCATTTGAGGGAATAATAGAAATATTGAGATGGTAAAGGAGGAAATAACATGAAATGGTTTGATTACACAGCTCTCACACTAGTGATCATAGGCGCCCTGAACTGGCTTCTTATCGGAATATTCCGATTCGACCTTGTGGCTTTCCTTTTTGGAAATTTAAGCTGGCTGTCCAGGATCGTATATACGATCGTAGGGATGTGCGGCCTGTATCTGATCAGTTTCTTCGGAAGGATCAGAGGGATGTCAGAGTAAATTAAGTATAGAAACATGCCTTCACGGCATACTGAGAAAGCCTTCCCGCTTCTGACTGGCAGAAGTACGGAAGGCTTTTTCCTTCTGGATATTCTTTTGGATCATCATCCCGAGAAGTTTTATGTTTCTCAAATATTACATACCCGCTGAAAATAGCTGGTTCATCTGGTCATACAAAAGCGTCTTGTCAGAGGCTCCCATGATAACTGAAATATAAGGATTCCCCTCTGCATTTTCATCGTACAGGACCACACAGTTTCCTGCCTGGTCCGTGGTGCCGGTCTTTCCGCCGATCACACGCACGCCATCCGGCGGTGACGCCAGTCCTGCCGAATAGTAATTGGTAGGCGTCCATGTCGGTGTCCGTACACTGCCGTCTGCCCCGGTGATATTCGCCGTGTAGGAATCCATGGAGATGATATCCATAAAGCGCTGGTCCTTGCTGGCTGCGTTAAAGATGAGATACAGATCGTACGCTGTGGTATAGTGGTTCTCATCGTGAAGTCCGTGGGGATTGACAAAATTGGTGCCGGTCGCCCCAAGTTTCGCGGCTTCGGTGTTCATCAATTCAGCAAAAGCTTCCTCACTCCCGGATATATGTTCCGCGATCGCCGTTCCGCAGTCATTTCCCGAACAGATCATCAGCCCGCATATAAGATCATACAGCGTAAGCTTATCTCCGGTCACAAGCCCGGCCACGGATTCATCCCAGTTGAAATCAGTGGCATGACCGCTCACGGTGATCACATCATCAAGATTCCCATATTTCAGGGCGAGATATGCTGTCATAGTCTTTGTAGTGCTTGCGGGATAAAGCCGGTCATATATCTTATAACCGCAGACCACCTGCTCCTGTCCCAGATCAAAGAGCCCTGCCGCATGAAGCGATCCATCCGGCTGATATGCTGCCGGGAGCACTTCTTCTGACGCGACACAAAGATCCTGCGCGAACAGCTCTCCCTGATAGAGAACCCTGTTGTAGGCTGTCTTCTCATATGCAGCCGTGTAGATCCGTGACTGATCCCACAGCAAAAATCCTCCAACTGCCCCGGCGCTGATGAGCAGGACGAGAATGATAAGAAGAGCTGCGGCCCTGGCCCGGCGTCTGCGTCTTCTCTTCTGCCTTCGCCTGTGATCCATTTTATTACTTGTACATCTCACGCCAATCCAAATCTCCTCTGTCCAATGCCAGTATAAGCGCCTCAGCCGTCGCGATATTAGTCGCAATGGGAATGTTATACATATCGCACAGCTTTACGATATCATTTACGTCCGGCTCATGAGAGCGGGGTGAAAGAGGATCCCGGAAAAAAATGAGCAGATCAATATTGTTGTGCTCGATCTGGGAGCCAAGCTGCTGCTTTCCTCCAAGATGGCCCGGGAGAAACTTGTGGATGCTCAGATTCGTCACGCTTTCCACGAGCATTCCTGTTGTCTCAGTGGCATACAGATCATGCTTGCTTAATATTCCACGGTATGCGATGCAGAAATTCTGCATCAGTTTTTTCTTCGCATCATGTGCGATCAGTCCAATATTCATAATCGATCCTCTCCTTACTGATATTTGTTAGGCTGCAAGCCGACATTCAGCACAAAACCGATCCCCATAAAAAAGCATACAACGGAAGTCAGTCCATAACTTACGAAGGGAAGCGACAGTCCCGTATTGGGAAGGATCAATGTCGCCACACTGATATTGATAAAACTCTGTATCCCTATCAGCGCGGCCATTCCGCCGCAGATGATGCGCCCTCCTGTATCTTTTGCCTTCAAGCCGATCAAAATACAATCTATTACAATTAATAATATCAAAAATATAACCGCACAACAACCCACAAATCCTAATTCTTCTCCGATAATCGCAAAAATAAAATCTGTCTGCGGTTCCAAAACAAAATTTCCGTTTTTTACGGAGTTTGTCTCATCATTGTTGTATCCCTTTCCTGAAAGCTGTCCTGAGCCGATAGCCATGACAGAATTCAACTGCTGATAGGATTCGTCGTCCGCGTATTTTTCCGGCTCAAGCCATGCGAGGATACGCTCCTGCTGATAATCCTGCAGCAGAGGCTGGTTTGGCTGGACCGCGATGAAAAGAAAGAGGATGACCAGAGGCACAGTGACCGCGAGCACAGTCCCGACGAACTTATAGCTCAGACCCGCAAGAAAGAGGATCACACAAAAAAGCGCTGCAAGACAGATCGTCGTTGAAAGGTTCGGCTGTTTGTAGATCAGAACAAGCGATGGAGCGATCAGCGCCACTGCCTGTATGATAAGCTTCGGACTGTTGATCTTATGCTCCCGGTCCATCAAAAATCTCGCGAAAAACAGGATCATTAAAATCTTTGTCATGTCCGATGGCTGAAATCGGATAAAACCGATATCCAGCCAGCGGGTCGCTCCATTGACATTCACGCCAAGCCCGGGTATCCAGATCGCCGCCAGGAGTACAAGATTGACGACATAAAGTGGCCAGTATAGATTCAGGACCCATTTATAGTCGATCAGTGAGATCACTGCCATGGCCGCAAGCCCCAGGATCACGCCCATGATCTGGTTATTTGTAAAATCCGGTCTTGCGCTCCTGACCATGAAGACACCGAATATCGAGAGGATCAGCACAAGAATGACCAGACTAAATTTATAGTCTTTCAAACTGTAATGCAGATTTAATTTCTTTAATAGATGTTTCAATTCTTTTCTCCCATGTATTTTATATGTATATCTGTCCGTGTAACTGTAATATCAAAATCTTCCCGGCTTATCTCCACATATTTGGATATCGTGTGATACAGATCGCCCTCCAGCCTGTCCACCGCCTCTGAGGTACACTGCATGCGGTCTGATATGAGTAAGTTCTTAAGCCTTTCTTTTGCAACGGAAACAGAATGCACACTCATATGTTTCCCTCCTAATTCCTGTGGAACAGGCTGGTCAGCTTCCCGAGGAAACCTTCCGGCTTGGAAAAGTCGTCAACAGGGATCTCTTCACCGGTAAGTCTTTTGCAGATATTCAGATACGCCTTTCCGGCAAGGCAGTCCTCTCCGACTACAGGTTCTCCCTGATTGGTGGCGATGACGACCTGCTCGTCATCCGGGATCACCCCCAGAAGATCAACAGCGAGGATCTCCGTGACGTCCTCTACTGACATCATATCGCCTCTCCTTACCATATCGATCCTGAGACGGTTGATAAGGAGATCATTTTTCCGTATTCCTGAAGCTTCCAAAAGTCCGATGATCCGGTCCGCGTCACGGATGGCCGATACCTCCGGAGTCGTCACAACGATCGAGCGGTCCGCTCCAGCGATGGCATTCTGGAAGCCCTGTTCGATCCCTGCCGGACAGTCCAGCAGGATAAAATCAAATTCGTCCCGGATATCTTCCACAAGCTTTTTCATCTGCTCCGGTGAAACACTGGATTTATCCTTTGTCTGCGCCGAGGGAAGCAGATAGAGCTCCGGAAACCTCTTATCTTTGATGAGTGCCTGTTTTAAACGGCAGCTCCCCTCGATGACATCCACGATATTATACACGATCCTGTTTTCCAGGCCCATGACAACATCCAGATTCCGAAGTCCCAGATCCGTGTCGATCACAATGACCTTTTTCCCCAGACCAGACAGTCCGATCCCGATATTTGCCGTTGTCGTTGTCTTGCCGACACCGCCTTTTCCCGATGTAATGACGATAACCTCTCCCATGCTGGTATCCCTCCTAATTTACATTCTCACATTTAATCCACAAGAGGATCAAGATAGATGCGCCCGCCGTCGACCACCGCGATCTTCGGACCTCTGATATTGAGGCTTTCCTGATAGATGACCTGGCGTTTCGCCTCTATGTCCCCGATGCAGAGCTGCTTCGGCTGCATGGAAAGAGCAACGACAAAAGCATCTCTGTCGCCGGATGCGCCCGCATGGACAGCGCCGTAGAGTGAACCCACGATAACGACACTTCCTTTTGCGACAACACGCGCCCCCAGCTCCACATCCCCCAGGATCACAATGCTGGAATCGGATTCCAGTATTTCTCTTTTACCCAGGGTTCCTCTGTAAAACTGCCCATCTCTTTTACTGATATCAGTGAGAGACTGTTCTACAATGCTTCTGTACATTGGTTCATTCTTATCGTTCTGTTCTACTACACACAGAATATCGATCTGCGTGTTTTCGCTTATGATCTGCAGGATCTTCTCCTCTTCTGTCCGTGTCAGGTGGCGCCCGCTGAAGCTGAGCGCCATCTTGGCATCCTTGAAAAAGCGGGCAGAAGACCTGAATTTGTCGGCAAGTATCTCCAGCAGGGCATCAAAATCCGCTTCCTGATCCAGTTCGATATCCAGCCCATAGCGGCTGCTCCTGATCGTTACCAGCCTGTCCATCTGTCATCCCCCATCTCCTAATCACCGGCAATACCTGTTCCCAGATCCGCAGCGCCGCCAGTGATCACTTCCTGCGCCGCATCCGGATTAAAGTATACTTTCGCAATATCTCTGCCGATCTCCGCGGCATATCCTGAATTGTATCCATAGGTAATACGCACAGCGATGGATAGCTGAGGCGCATCAGCCGGCGCGTATCCCACAAACAGCACATGGTCTGCATGGAGTTCATTGTGCTGTGCTGTTCCGGTCTTGCCAGCCATCGTAAAATCGATCCCATAAAAGGAAGCTGTGCTCGCTATTACCTGCTCCATTCCGGTGTGGAGCACATCCCATGTCGTCTGACTGAGCCCATCGATGGTATGGCTTACCTCTGCTTCATAATCTTTGATGAGCTTTCCGTTGGAATCTGTCGTCTTGTCAATAAGCGTCAGATCATATACCGTTCCGTTATTTGCCACTGCGGTCACATAACGGTTGAGCTGGCTGACCGTGTAGTTATTATTTCCCTGTCCGATCGCGGACTGGATCGAATATTCGTTGGATATATTCGGCTGCGCTTCCGGTATCTCCAGTCCGGAAGTTTCGTTCAGACCGAACATCCCCGCGTATTTTGCCAGCTTGTCCGTACCGATATCGCTGTCATAATTTCCTTCCGCATCCATGCTGAGGTCATATCCCACCTGGTAGAAATAGATATTGCAGGAATGCTGGATTGCCTGTACAACGTTCAAAGAGCCATGACCTCCGTTAGGATAGATCCAGCATGTCGGACTCGGTGTCACCGTGTCAAACACTCCGTTACAGTAGATCGAAGTCCCGGTGCTGACAACTCCTTCTTCAAGCCCCGCTGCAGCGGAAATCATCTTATATGTGGAGCCGGGAGCCGTCAGTTCCTGAGTGGCCCTGTTATAAAAGATCCTTGCCAATCCGGTGTTCAGTTTATTGTAATATGCCGAATCCATCGTGTTTGCCAGGCGGTTATTATCATATCCCGGATAGGATACACAGGCAAGCACATCGCCCGAATTAGGATCTGTCACGACAATGCCTCCCGAACACGGCTCCAGAGCAAGCTGTCCCGGAGTGATCTCAAGCGTCTCAATCTTATTATAAAGCCATCCGTACGCGCTGACCGTCCCGCTCAAAAGACCGTTATACGCATTTTCATCCATTGGCAGAACCCCCTGCTCATAGGCGATGGCACAGATCTGAGCGCCTGTGATACCCCCTGATTTTATAAGATATTTATAGAGAAGTTTGTCGAATTGGCTGGTTTCCCGCAAATATTCTTCCAGATAGGCGACCAGTCCCTGATATACCTCTTCCGAACTGGAATAAGTACTGTTGCCTAGCTTCGTTGTATCGACCCAGTTCCTGGATATTGCATAATTCAGATAAGTGTACAGACTGATCGTTTCATTCTTGGCCCAGGCGATCTGTGTCTCATCCTGTGGATCGATCTCATCTGAGAGCAAAAGTCCTGTGGACTCTTTCAGCACTGTATCGCAGACATAATCCATGTATGCCTGCATCTCATTGGACAGGTCTCTGTAGGCAGGAGCCTGGGGATCATTGAGCTGTGATAAAAGTTCGCTGAGAACAGATTCCTTTCTGGATGTGAAGGCAGCATATACCGCTTGTTCTGCTGCTCCGGCATTTTCGTTTCCGAAATGGTCCATATCGATGATCCCATTGGCGATGAAAGCATTGTAGGCATCTCCTACCGGGATGATAATGTCCTTTGTATCGGCAGCGACAGACGGATCATAATCCAGGACATTTGCAAGTTTGCTCAGGACGATCCCCGCCAGTTTTTCCTCCAGCAGTTTGTACGCTGTGATCTGGATGTTCTTATCTATGGTAAGATAGACATCGTTTCCCGCCTTTGGATCTGCCGTACTGACGATATCCGTAACCTTTCCAAGATTATCCACATAAAAGGTCTGTTTGCCTTTTTCACCTTTGAGCACGCTGTCAAAAGTCTGTTCGATCCCTGATTTGCCGACAATGTCAGAAAGTGAATATCTCTTCTTTTCATCCTCGTCAAGAGCGTCATATTCTTCCTGGGATATCTTTCCTGTATAACCGATGATGGAAGCAAAATATTCCCCATCAGGATATCTTCTCAGAGAATCCTCTGTAATATTAACACCTGTGAGGGAATCCTGATTTTCCATGATGGCTGCCGCTGTCTCATTGCTGACGTCCGATGCGAGCGTGGTGCTGAGATACTGCTGATAGCTGTTAAGACCCATGGCATAGCGCATATTGACCATCTTAAGGATATATGCCGGATCATGGTTTTCATCGTCAAGCCCATACCGCTCGGAACAGAGATAATGCATGATCTCTCCGGCTGACTGTTCTCTCTGCTCCAGCTTCAGATCATCCACATAAGGCTGGCCGTAAACATCCGCAACAAAGCGAAGCCTCAGTGTTTCATTTGTCTCCGCGAACTGATACTCGCCCGATGAATCCAGAATGATCCCGAAACTGTCGATAACAGAATCACCGTTTTTCTCAACGATGGTCAGGACCTTGTCCAGAACAGCATTTAAAATCTCGTTTTTCTTATCCGAGCTCGTATCCGTTGGGATCCGGTCCTCGATCGTTACAGAATAAGCAAGCTCATTGTAAGCAATGAGTTCGCCGTTCCGGTCGAAAATATTGCCTCTTGTCGCTGCTATTTCCTTGGTCCTCCGGATCTGAAGCTCATAATTTTCCAGATAATCCTCTCCTTTTACGATCTGAAGATAGAAAAGCCGCCCGACCAGCACCGAGGAAGTCAGACAGAACACAACGATGAGTACGATCAGCCTGGACCGCAGGATATAATCGATCGCCTCTTTTATCCGGTCAATGATTTCTCTAAACAAATTTACTTGCACTCCTTTTCTCTTCTGCTTCCAGTTTATGGTTGATAAATAAAAGCAGCGGATACACTACAAGAGTGACCGCAACAGTATAGATCACTTCCGGGATAATGATCCGGTTCAAATAGTAAAGAAAATCAAAATCGCTCCTGAGAAGGAACATAAGGAAATAAATAGCGACCCCATACAGCAGATCACTCACAGCGATCAGCAGGATGGGGAGCTTGATATCCTCATCGAAAAACATCTGCTTGAACATGCCGCTGCCAAACCCTGTGAGAAGATAGATCAACGCGTAAAATCCGATCATATCCCCATGCTGGATATCGATCAGAAGTCCCGATGCGAACCCAACAAACATTCCTTCCCTTGGGCCTCTCATAAAGCCGAAAGAAGCTGTAATGATGAGCATCAGGTTCGGTTTGATATTTGCAACCGCTAACGCCGAAAAAACAGCAGTCTGCAGCACATAAGCCGCCAGTATGATGACCGCTGTCACGACGATGCGCCTTACCCTTATTACTTTCATACCATCTCTCCTCTATTCCGTCTGGCCCTCCCCGGTAAGCTCTGCTTTTGTCGTTGTGATCACGAGGACCTCCTGAATATTTCTGAAATCGACTGCCGGTGTGATATAGCCGGAACGCGTCAGGTTGTTGGAATCCACATTGATCTCACTCACCGAACCGATGAGGATACCCTGAAGATACTTATCACTGATATATGACGTGACGATCTGATCTCCCACGGAGACAGTGTTGTCGTTGTTCTCCATCTGGTCAAACGCGATCTGTCCGGTACTCATAAGAGACAGGTCGCCGCTGACAATACAGGTATCCGATGTGGACAGGACCATTCCGCTGACATTATTTGAATCATCGATGATGGAACGCACTCTTGCCCATGTCGGTCCGACCTCTGTGACAATCCCTACAAGACCGCTTCCCGCAAGCACGTTCATGTCTACGGCAATGCCGTCATTGCTCCCCTTGTCTATCGTAAAAGTACTGAACCAGTTGCCGGAATCTTTTCCGATGACGTGCGCTGCTGTCTTCTCATAGTCCGCATAATTCTGATCCAGCCTGTAAAGCTCCTGGAGCCGTTGGTATTCGTATCTTTCTTCCTGGAGATAATTATTCTCCGTCGTCAGAGCGTCCACCTGCTCCTGCAGCTTCTCATTTTCTGCCTGCAGCTGTTTGAGAGTCGAAAAGTTGTCCTTCATATCTCCCATCCAGCCCCCGATCTGATTGATCCCCCGCTGAAGAGGGATAACTGTCACATTTGCAAGAGATTTAAACGGACCTGATACTCTGTCGGAAAATGACGAAAGCAGCATCATAAGGATGCAGAATGCGGAAAGTCCGATAAGGATATATCTGTTTGTATGTGATATATGATTTTTTTTCTTCATCTTAACCACCTGTAATCTTCATCCATCATGGAGTATGTGAGCCTGCTGTAGTATGTGCGGTCCTGAAGGATCCGCTGGAGCCCTTTTACCGCGCACAGCTCAGGAGCCTCCATAGTCATCACGGGAAGCCCGGTACTTTCTCTTAAGTATGTAGCAAGTCCACGCAGGTTTGCCATGCCTCCGGTCAGGCAGATCCCATTCTCCCTGATCCCATTTCTTACATTCGGAGGCGTCCTGTCTATCATGGCTTTGATCGCGCGGACGCATTCTTCCAGCAGCTCTTTCATCGCAGCCCGGACAAGACTGATGGATACTTCTGCCTGCGCCGGCACCCCTGAGATCAGATCCCTTCCGGACACTGTGATCGAGCTGTCTGTACTCTGATCAAAGATGCCGAATTCTCTTCTCAGACGTTCTGCCGTAAGTCTGCCGATCAGGAAATCCTGACTGCGGCGCACCAGCGCGGCGATCGCTGAATCAAAATCCTCGCCTCCGGTCTTCAGCAGCCTGTTTAACACCATACCGCCTTCTGAGAGGACAGAAAGCTCCGTGGTGCCGCCGCCGAAATTCGCGACAAAAACACCTTTTTCACGGATCACGTCAACACCGAATCCCACCGCGTCAGCAAGTCCTCTTTCAACGATCCTGACTGATCTTGCCCTTGCCTCCGAATGATACACAAGATCATAGAACGCTTTCTTCTCAACTTCTGTTACATCCGTAGGCACCGCCACCACATATTCATCCCCCCGCCCGAAAAGCCGCTCGCTCTCCAGCAGACTCCCGAGCAGATACTGCATGTCATCAAAATGGGCGATAACTCCGTTCTTCATAGGAAAAATGACCTCTATTTCATCAGGAGCTTTTTCAAACATCTCGTATGCCTCGTTTCCAACAGCATAGACATACCTCTTGTTTTTCATGGCAATGGCGTCTTTTTCCTGCCATATCCTGTCCTTTTTCTTATCAAATATCTTGATCTCATATGTCCCGAGATCAAGACCATAAACATTCCCCAGCATAATTTTCTCCCCTGTTATTAACTACCCTGTTATTAACTCCCTTGTATGCTCATTGATCACTGAAAGATCCCTTTTTCTTTCATGCTCACAAAACAGTTGTCCCCGATAATGATGTGATCCAGAAGCTCGATCCCGATCAGCGCTCCCGCCTCATAAATACGCCGGGTGATCTGCACATCCGCCAGGCTTGGCGTGGGGTCTCCGCTCGGGTGATTGTGAAGGAGGATAATCGATACGGCATTTCTTTGGAGAGCCTCCATAAAAAGCTCACGAGGAGACACAAGCGCCGTATCTACAGTTCCTGTTGATACATTGAGCTCCCCGATCAGTCTGGCTCTGGTATTCAGGAGAAGGAGTTTCAATATTTCTTTCTCCCGGTGCCGCATGTCTTCCATATAATATTTCGCGATCGTGTGAGGCTGAGAAAAATCCAGCCCTTCCACAGCCGACGACCTGGCCATCCGCTTTGCCAGCTCAGACAAACACAGGATCTGGATCGCTTTTACCCTCCCTATCCCTCTGATCCGGGTCAGCCGCTCAAAAGTCCAGCGATGAATGTTCAGGATCCCTCTTCCTGAAAAATCGGACTGGATGAGCCTGTGGGCGAGTTCCAGGGAATTTTCTCCCCTGGTCCCGGTGCGCAGCAGCACTGCCAGAAGCTCAGCATCCGTCAGATTCTCTGCTCCAAAGCGCTCACATTTCTCATAGGGACGGTCTTCATGATACATTTCTTTGATAGTATTGTTGTCACTCATATCTTGATCCCACGATCAGCGCGATGATACAATACAACGATTTATTTTAGCACAATTTAAAAAAAGTGTATAGGCATTAGTCATTAAAATTCTGTGAATAACAGTTCAGCCATGCATCGAACAGAAGTGAAAATCATGCTCGCATGATTTTGCGAGTGTACGAATGCATGAGGTGAGCACCTGTACATGAGCAAAACGGTGGCACAGCCACGATAAACGCCGAAGGTGCGGTTTTGCGATTGGCGCGGCTGAACTGTGTAAACCCCTCGGACGCCGTACAGCGAAAGGGAGCTGCAAAGCAGCGGATTTGAGCTGCCGCATGAACGGACAGATTTTACGAGTGTACAGATGCTATGTTGCCGCAAATCTCCTTATCACTGCCTCGGCTACCTTCAGCCCATCCATCGCCGCTGAGGTGATCCCTCCGGCATACCCGGCGCCCTCACCACACGGATAGATCCACGGAACGGATGCGGTAAACTCTTCGCTGCGCAGGATTCGGACCGGGGAAGACGTTCTGCTCTCTACACCGGATAAAAGCACATCCTCTCCCGCAAAGCCGCGTATCTTTTTATCCATGCCCTTCATCCCCTGCTCTATGGAGGCCGCCAGTTCTGCCGGAAAGATACTCCTCACATTTCCAAAGGCGTATCCGCCTTTCATCTGAGGAACAACATCGCCAAATCCGCTGCTTATCCTGCCGGCGCAGAAATCGTCGAACCTCTGTACCGGTATCCTCCCTTGCCCTTCTTCCCAGGCGCGCTTCTCCAGGCAGCGCTGAAAACGTACCCCCGCAAGAGGATGTTCAGAGCCGTAATCCGCTTTTGTGACAGTAACGATGACCGCGCTGTTGGCATTCTCTCCCGCCCGGTCATGATAGCTCATTCCGTTGACCGCCAGATACCCTTCTTCAGATGAAGCATTGACTACATATCCTCCCGGACACATACAGAAGGTATATACACCTCTCCCATTATCTAGCTTCTCTGTCAGCTTATAGGAAGCCGCCGGAAGCCCGCCTCTGTCAGTTCTACCGTATGCCGCATCATCTATCATCCTCTGAGGATGTTCCACGCGCACCCCCACGGCAAAGGACTTCGCTTCCATGGATATCCCTCTGTCATAGAGCATCTGAAACGTATCTCTCGCACTGTGCCCCACCGCAAAGACAGCTGCGCCTGCCTTTATTTTTTTATCACCATTTACTACAATACAGTTTTCTTGCGGCAGAATATCCGTCACCTGGCTATGGAAATAGAATTCGCCGCCAAGACGGATAATCTCATTTCTCATGGCTTCCACCACGTTGATCAGGATGTCCGTCCCAATGTGAGGCTTCTGTTCCCACAGGATGTCTTCCGGTGCGCCGAATTTCACGAACGTCTCCAGTACAAACCGGTTTCTCCCTATGGGATCTTTTACCAGTGTATTTAGTTTTCCGTCAGAAAATGTTCCTGCACCGCCCTCTCCAAACTGAACATTGGACGATGTGTCAAGGACTCCTGTCTCCCAGAATTTTCGTACATCGTCCCGGCGTTCCCTGACCGGAGCGCCGCGTTCTATGACCAGAGGAAAGTACCCTTCCGCAGCAAGCATATAGGCGCAGAACAGTCCCGCCGGACCGCTTCCGATCACTGTCGGTTTTCCCTGGGGCGGTTCTGTCCCATGGGCCGGCGCGCGATAAGGCTTTTCCGAAACCATCTGTAACTGTCCTCTTGAAAGGCGGAAGGAACGCTCTTCGTTCACCGTGGAAAAATCGATGGTATAGACATAATAAAGCTCCGGTTTTTTCCTTGCGTCAAGAGAACGTTTCCGTATAGTATATGTTTTCAACTCATTTTCTTTTATATGCGCCGCGCGCAGCAGTTTTTTTTCAAGCTGTTCCGGCGTATGCTCCACTGGAAGCTTTAACTGTGTGATCCTGAGCATAAAAGCCCTCCTTTTCAGACTTCTGATCCGTTTTCTGTTTTATTATTTACTGTGTCCTGCGATCAACTGCCCCGCGCACTTTTTTCTCACAAAGTAAAAGCACACCGCCTGCATGAGGATCGTAGCGATCCAAGAGCCAGGGTAAGAAATGAACAGAAAATGCAGGGCTCTGTTCTGCGGAAAAAAACCATAGATCCACAGGATCCTTGTCCCGACCGTTCCGATCACGGACAGGATCATCGGCACCGCGGAATGCCCCATCCCGCGCAGGGCGCCGGGGATCAGGTCCATAATTCCGCACAGGAAATAGGGAACCGTGGTGATGGAAAGGATTTCCAGTCCGCACCGGATCACATCCGGATCCGCTGTGTAGATTCTGAGCACTCGTGATCCGAAAACATACGCCCCCACTCCCAGCACAACAGACACACCGACCGATAAGATCATGCAGTCTGCAAGAACCCTGTCCATACGCTTCTGCTTCCCAACACTGTAATTCTGGCTGGTAAAGCTCATGCAGGCCTGCGTGACAGCATTGACCGCAACATATAGAAAGCCGAGGATATTATTGGCAGCCGTATATCCTGCCATGGCAGTGGAACCAAATGAGTTTACAGAAGACTGGAGCAGCGCGTTTGAGAAATTGATCACCGTACTTTGGATCCCGGCAGGTATGCCAACCTGAAAGATCCGTTTCAGATAGATCCATTTCAGTGTAAGCCTGGAAAATCGCAGCTTATAACTCCCCTCCGACTTACAGAGGCACCTCAGCACGAGAAGGCTGGAGATCATCTGGGAAGCCACTGTCCCGATCGCCACGCCCGCCACTCCCAGAGGGATGACAATGACCAGAAGAAGATCCAGCACCACGTTGGTCAGTCCGGCAGCGATCAGAAAAATTAGCGGCCGCTTGGTATCGCCGACCGCCCGCAGGATCGCAGCCCCATAGTTATAAAGCATGAAAAACGGCATTCCCATAAAATAAATCCGCATATAGGTTACAGACTGATCGATCACATCCCCGGGCGTATCCATCAGCTGAAGGGCCAGCCTGGAAGCTCCGGCCCCTATAAAAGCCATGAGTACCCCGCTGAGCAGGGCCAGAGCAATGGCGGTATGTACGGCTTCTGACATTTCTTTATCACGTCCGGCAGCGAAATACCTCGCCGCAAGAACATTTGCTCCAAGTGAGATACCGATAAACAGATTCGTAAAAATATTGATCAAAGCGGTCGTGGACCCTACTGCCGCCAGAGCCGAACTGCCGCTGAACCTTCCCACAACAATAATGTCCACAGCGTTGAACATCAGCTGGAGAATACTTGAGAGCATAAGAGGGAGCGCAAAAGAGATCAATTTGTCCATGATCGATCCATTGCACATATCTATCTCGTATTTATTCGTTTTCAATTCACGTCTCATCTCCTTAAACTTTCATACTGATTTCTGCACTGCATATCTTACTGCTATCTTTAATTTTGGTCAACAGAAAAACGAGAAAAGGCGCTCCCGAACTGTCGCGCAGTGTGCCGTACAACAGTTCAGAACGCCTTCTTTGAATCTCAGTACATAAACGCTTCCGCCAGGGCCGCGTTTTTTACCAGCTTCTGATATGTCTGCGATGTTTTCACTAATTCCTCGTGGGTACCGCTGGCCTCCACTTTTCCTTTATCGATCACTACGATCTTATCCACATGCTCTACCGACTTCAGCCTGTGGGAAATGATGACGACTGTCTTTCCCGCAATGAGATGGTTTAAGCTGTCCTGGATCTTCTTTTCATTCTCCACGTCCAGCGCCGCAGCGATCTCATCCAGGATGATAACAGGCGCATCTTTTAAGAATGCGCGGGCAATGGACAGGCGCTGCCTCTCCCCGCCCGAGAGGGTAATGCCGTTCTCGCCGATCTTCGTGTCATACCCTTCCGGGAGGCGGGAGATAAATTCATCACAGCCGGCGAGCCGCGCCGCTTCTCTGACCTGCTCATCCGACGCATTTTTATTGCCGAGCCGGATATTCTCCATCACAGATGTATTAAAGAGCGTTACATCCTGGAATACAATGGAAACTTTTTCGAACAGGGAGTTTGTCGAGATTTCTTTGATATCTTTCCCATCGATCGTGATACTCCCGCCGTCATAATCGTAAAGCCGTGAGATCAGACGCAGGATGCTGGTCTTTCCACATCCGCTGACGCCTACAAGGGCAGTCACCTCGTTTTGTCTGGCGTCAAAGGTCACCCCGCTCAGGATGGGACTGTCTGCATTATAAGAAAAGGTAACATCCCTGAGACTGATATCGCAGTTTTTGATCTCTTCTTCCCTTCCCTCCTGAACAGGGGCGCTGCGGATATCGTTGATACGTTCGATCCGCGCGTCCAGATAATAGAGCTCTGACACATTTTCACTGATCGTATCCACTGCCTCTTTTATCTTAAGCGCCGCGATGATATACGCGATGAGCACAAGTATACTGATCTCTCCTGTCATGAGCATGTTTACCCCGAGTATGATCACCAATGACAGGGAGAGCTGCATCACGATATTGGAAAAAAGCAGAGGTATCGCGGAAGTGGTCTCGCTGCTCAGGTGCAGTTTTTCGCTCTCCTCCATCTGAGCGTCCAGGTCCGCCTGCAGCGTTTTGTTCAATCCGAAGCTCCGGATCTCCTGTGCGTTTTCGATCGCTTCCTGGAAACTTTCCGAATTTTTTCTGAGCTGCCGGTAATATTTCTTGTTCATCCGAACCTGCACCCGCTTTGACAGGGCGATCAGACCGTATCCAAGCGCGATTGGCAGGATCACAGTCAGCCCCAGCTTCCAGTTATAGCCGATCAGCATGACGGCAAGGATCGGAAAATAAAAGAAAAAGGCAACAAACTTGGGAATGGAGTGGCTCATGGCATGCTCGACAGCCTCTACGTCCGCCATGATCGTCTGTGTCAGGTCAGATGTATCATGCCTGGAAAAATAGGAAAGCGGCAGCTTATTCAGCCGGTCGGCGATCTCCATTCTCAAATTGGCGCTTTCCCGGTATGTGGTATTATACATGGCGTCATATTCGATAAACATAAGCACCAGGATCACAATGAGTATCACCACCGACAGAATGATATAAAAAGAAGCTGGCCGATGGTTCCCGAGCACAAAATCATCCATGACCATCAGAAGAAGCCATGCCGGGGCATATGCGGACAGGGAGACAAAAAATGACGCCAGTATCGCCCGCATCGTATCCTTCGCTCCCTGCGGAGTCAGTGCAAACCTTTTTTCCAGCCATTTACGCATGTTCACTCACCCTCCATTCATTTGCCTGCGCATACATATCCTGGAAGAATTTATAGCGCGAATCTCCTGCCATCAGTTCCTTATCACTCCCCCGCTCTATGACCTTCCCTCCTTCAATGACCAGTATTTCATCTACGTTCCGCACGCTGGTCAGCCGGTGCGCGATCATGATGACAGTCTTATCCTTCATCAGTTCTGCAAATGCTTTCTGTAATTCATGTTCATTTTCCGGATCAACGGCAGCGCTTGCTTCATCCATGATGACAATGCGTGCGTTCTTTAAGATTGCCCTGGCGATACCGATACGCTGTTTTTCTCCTCCGGACAGATAGACTCCTTTGGAGCCGATCAGAGTATTTTCCCTTTCTTTAAATTTATCAAGGATGCTGTCGCACCCGGCTCTTCTGAACGCCTCCATCACCTTCTCATGGTCCGCGGACGGATCCGCTAGCGCCACATTTTCGTAGAGACTCGTTTTGAAGAGTTTCACATCCTGGAATACAAAAGCGATATTTTCCAGAACAGCCTTTTCGCTGTATTCTTCCAGCGGTTGTCCTCCGATCCTGATCACTCCCTCGTCTACTTTATAAAAACCGGATATCAGCTTTGCTATGGTGGATTTTCCGCTGCCGCTGGCCCCCACCAGCGCATAACTGTGATTTTGCTTTAAGGTAAAACTGACATCTTTGAGCACCGTTTTCTCTCCATATCCAAAAGTTACATGAGAAAACTCAATGTCATAGCCGGTGAAATCTTCCCTCGTCCCATGCTCCAGAGAATCTTTATGCATCTCCTCATACATATCCTCCAGTTTCTCCACTGCCATTGCACCATTGAAGGAATACATGACTACATACATGACCTTCATGATCGTAGAAAACATGACTCCGGATAAAAACATGAGCATCAATAGCTCCACCGCGGTCTCCGTTCCGTGGGTGAATACTCCCGGGAGCAGAAAGATAAACGGTACAATGATCGCAACGATCCCGAACATGGCCCACTGGAGAAGCACCCAGGGCACTTTGCAGCTCATAGAGTAATCCAGGGCAAATTTCGAGTAATCCCGGACAGCTTCATACAGCGCCTTGAAAGAACGCGCGTCTGCATGAAATATCTTGACGACCTGGATGCCCCGGACATATTCGACAGACTCAGCGCTCAGCCGTTCAAGGGCCTGCTGGTAGTAATTCATAAACTGTGTTTCTCCCGACATGCCGGAATAAAGAAGGATCGCCGCAATCGTCAGGATCGTCAGTCCTATCCCTACCCTGGGGCTGACGATGAAAGCAGCGATCAGGAGGAGAAAAGGCTTTGCCAGAGCATTGGCAATATCCGGCAGCAGATGCGCCACGATCGTGTGTGTCTGTGACGCATTATCGTCGATGATCTTCCGGATCCTTCCGCTGGAATTCAGGTCAAAGAACCGAAAACTGGCGCCCGCAAGACCGTCGATCCCACGCTTCCTTAAATTCGTCTCAAGACGGAAACCCAGGACATGGGAGGCCAGGACACCGATAAAATAGACGGCATTCCCTCCGATCAGCAGACCAAATATCACCCAGGCATATGCGGCGCTTCCCGGGAGATCATTTCTTGTGATCAGCCCGTCAAAAAACAGATAGAGATAATAATATGCGCCGACTATGGCAAATGTGGACAGGACTGACAGAACGATTGATATATAGATCAGATATTTCTTTTCCGGCACATAGGCAAACAGCTTTCTGTATACCTTAAACATAAACTCCCTCCTTCTCACACTCACAAAAAAATTAAGTTAGTTTTAACTAACTTAATTTTAATACGCTTCTTTTACAACGTCAAGATTTAATTGTGAGAAAAAATCTCCGTTTAACTCTGACTTTCGAGGAACTTCATATATTCATCCCTGATATCACAGAAATCCCTGACCTCTGACGGTCTTCTCGGATGGGTAGAAATGCATTTTTCCATCCACACTATGTCATACCAGCGTCCAAATTTGTAACCGCATTTGTGAAATCTCCCAACATGGCGATATCCCATATGCTCATGGAATCGGGCGCTGTTTTTGGTAAGATATTCATCTTCCGGGTCAGGGTAAGCAATACATGCGTTAAGATTGATCACATTCTGTAGCGCAAGGGCGCGTTCCAGCGCTTTATAAAGTTTTCTGCCAATCCCATGTCCTCTTGCGTCTTTCGCTGTGTAAACCGTCGTCTCAACTGACCAGTCATATGCCCTGCGTTCTTTAAGCGGGCCTGCATATGCGTAACCTGTGATCCTGCCGTCTGTCTCTGATATCAGATAGGGGTACCTCCTGAGAGTCCTTCGGATGCGTTCCCTGAATTCTTCCGCTGAAGGGACCTCGTATTCAAATGTGACCGCTGTCTGCTCCACATAGTAAGCATATATTTCAAGCAATCCCTTCCAGTCATTGTCTTCTGCGATCCGGATCATTCATATCCTCCTTTAACAGCAGGAGTTCTTACCCGCTACATACCCGCTGGACCACGCCCACTGGAGGTTATATCCCCCGCACATTCCGTCCACGTCCAGGATTTCCCCGGCGAAATACAGTCCGGGCACATATCTGGATTCCAGCGTTTCCGGGTCCACCTCTGCGGTGTCGACGCCGCCGCAGCACACCTGCGCCTTCTCATAGGAATTCGTCGCTGTAACGCGGAGCCGGAAATTTTTGATGAGCCGTACGAATCTTTCAATTTCCTCCGCCGTCATATCTCCCACCGCCTTATCGCGGGAAATACAGGACTGTTTGATCCACAGCTCAGACAGTTTTTTGTGGAACAGGCCGATCAAAAACATGTCCGCCGGTTTCTCAGGCCGCATCTTCGCCCTTGAGCTTAAGAACGCTCCTGTCTGTTCTTCTGTAAAGTCCGGCATAAAATCCAGAATCGCTGTTACTTCTTTCTTTTCATACAAAAGCTTTGAAGCATAGCGGCTCACCTGGAACACCGGTATCCCCGAGATGCCGTAATCCGTAAGCTGGATCTCTCCTGTATCCTTTGCGGCGCACTCTCCCTCTGACCATATGGAAACACTTCCGTTCACGCGCACCCCTGCAAACGCTTTGAAGAAATCCCCTTCACAACGGAGCTGGACAAGAGCGGGAAGGACCGGGATCAGTCTGTGCCCCAACTGTTTTGCAAGGTCATAGCCGGAACCGTCGGAACCGGTGGATGGCGCTGCCTTTGAACCGGTACAGAGAATCACACGGTCCGCACGCACATTTTCTTTCTCCGTGCGGATCACGAATCCCTTTTTTCCGGAATCGATCTCCCGGATATGGATATCTGTTCGGATATCTACCCGCAGCCGGTCCAATTCCATGCGAAACGCATCCAGCACTGCGGATGCCTGATCGGAATTAGGGTAGATGTATCCGTTCCGGTTTTTCGAATAAATACCCATTTGGAGAAAAAAGGAGATTGCTTTCTGAGCATCAAATTTTTCAATGATCCTCCACGGAAACAGGGGATCTTCCGAGTGATAACACAGCGGTTCCTGATGGATGTTCGTGAAATTGCATCTTCCGTTTCCTGTGGACAGGATCTTTTTCCCGATCCTGTCTTTCTGCTCCAGCAGGATGACCCGGGCGCCCTCAGACGCCGCTGCGACAGCGGCCATCATTCCCGCCGCGCCTCCGCCGATGACTGCAACTGTTCCCATCTCTGTTCCCTCCATCATTTTTATATTTCTTCGCTGATGTTTCGTTCCGCCGTCAGATGACACCTATAAAAGTTCACGGATCCTGTCCGCCGGGATCACCCCGGAATCGATCATGCTCTGCAGGGATTTCAGGATACCCAGCTTCGCATGAGTCCATGTGAGTCCGCCCTGGAAATACACTGCATACGGCGGTTTGATCGGGCCGTCCGCAGATAGCTCGATGGAGGAGCCCTGAACAAATGCCCCGGCCGCCATGATCACGTCGCTGTCATAACCGGGCATTGCCCATGGTTCAGGTGACACATAGCTGTCCACAGGAGCTGCCGCCTGGATCCCTTTACAGAACGCGACCACTCCCTCCGGCGTTCCCAGTGTGACTGCCTGGATGATATCGTGGCGGGACTCCTGTCCGTTAGGCACCACAGGGTATCCCAGCCTTTCGTAGATATTCGCGGCAAACACGGCGCCTTTAAGCGCGCCGCACACCACGGTCGGAGCCAGGAAAAAGCCCTGATAAAAAGTCTGCATCACTCCCAGGGATGCTCCCACCTCTTTCCCAAGTCCGGGTGAGGTGAGCCGGCATGCGCAGTTCTCTATCAGTTCCTCTTTTCCCGCGATATACCCTCCGATGGGAGCAAGCCCGCCGCCCGGGTTTTTGATCAGCGATCCCACGATCATGTCCGCGCCAACGTCACTGGGCTCGATCCGCTCCACAAATTCTCCGTAACAGTTGTCTACCATACAGATCACATCCGGACGCCGTTCCTTGATAAATGCTATGAGCTCGCCGATCTCTTCTACCGAATAGCTGGGACGAGTCTGATAGCCCTTTGAACGCTGGATGGTGACCAGCTTCGTCTTTTTATTTAACGCCGCCTCGATCGCGGGATAATCAAAATATCCGTCTTCCAGAAGCTCCACCTGACGGTAAGTGATCCCATATTCCGCCAGAGAGCCTTTGGACGGTCGGATACCGATCACCTCTTCCAGAGTGTCATACGGTTTCCCAACCGGGGAAAGAAGTTCATCTCCCGGGCGCAGGTTTGCCGCAAGAGCAATCGCCAGGGCGTGAGTGCCGCAGGTAATCTGCGGTCGGACAAGAGCCGCTTCCGTGTGGAAGGCAGAAGCATATACCTGTTCCAGTGTATCCCTTCCCAGATCATTGTACCCATACCCGCTGACATAGTTGAAACACCCTTCACTTACCCGGTTCTCCTGCATTGCATGGATAACCTTGAGCTGATTATATTCCGCGGTCTCATCGAATTCACGGAAACGTTCCTTCAGGCTCTCTTCCGTCTTCTGTCCATACTTCCAGACTTCTTGGGAAATCCCGAGTGTTTGGTACATAAATTGTGATTCTGTCCGGTTCATCTTATAATCCCTCTGTTCTTCAGTTCTTTTATCATAAAATCCACAACGGCATCATCCGACTGTCCGATTACAGACTTATCCGCCCAGATGACGTCCCTCTCCCGCTTAAACCATGTGAGCTGGCGCTTCGCAAAATGGCGGGTATCCCTCTTGATAACGCGCACGGCTTCCTCAAGCGGATATTCTCCGTCCAGACAGGCAAAAAGTTCCTTGTATCCGAGTCCCTGCATTGCCGTGGATTCTTTTTTCACGCCGCGGTCTTTCAGATACCGCACCTCATCGAGAAGCCCTTCCTCCATCATCAGGTCCACCCGCCTGTTAATCCTGTCATAGAGACGGCTTCTCTCATCAGTCAGGACAAAATATGCGAAGTTGTACGGCGACCTCTTATCCCGCTCCATCTGATTATGCTCTGAAATCTTCCCGCCGGTCTGATGGTGAAATTCCAGCGCGCGGATCATCCGTTTTATATTGTGGGGATGTATCTGTTCTGCTGCTCTTTGGTCTGCTTCCCGCAGCATGGCATGAAGATATTCCCCGCCTTTTTCCTCCGCCGTCTTTTCCAGAGACCGGCGATATGATGTATCCCCATCGTTCTCTGTAAAGTCAATATCATAGAGAAGCGCCTGGATATAAAATCCTGTCCCTCCTGCGACAATGGGAATCCTTCCCCTGGCATAGATCATCTCTGCCGCCGCTTTGGCCATCTGCTGGAAACGGACTACGTTAAAGTCTTCTTCCGGTTCCAGCACATCCACCAGATAGTGGGGCACTCCCTGCCTTTCTTCCGGGCGGATCTTTGCCGAACCGATATCCATGTGTCGGTACACCTGCATGGAGTCAGCGGAAATGATCTCCCCATCCACAGCTTTTGCAAGGCGGATAGATGCGGCGGTCTTCCCCATAGCGGTAGGACCCGCAAGTATGATCATTGGTCTTTCCATTATACGATCCTCTTAAATTTCTTTTCCAATTCCCGCTTTGTCATCGCGATGATCGTGGGTCTGCCGTGAGGACAGTGATAGGGGTTGTCAAGAGTCAGAAACTCCCCGATCAAAGCGTCCACCTCCTGAGCAGAAAGCCGGTTATTCCCTTTGACCGCTGCTTTACACGACATGGACGCCACCTTCTCGTCGATCAGCTCCGGCGTCATGGACGTGTTCAGCCCATCGGCCAGGTCATCGATCATCTCCATCAGGAGCTCCTTCTTCGCGATGCCGAAGAGATTGTCCGGCACAGCGCGCACGGCATATTCCTCCGGGCCGAAGGGTTCGATCTCAAATCCGATCCGGGTAAAGCGGTCCATGTGCTCCTCCAGCAGCCTTGCCTCCTGCATGGAGAGTGTCAGGATGACCGGAGGGCTCAAATACTGAGAGGTAAACTCTCTGGTCTTCATCCCTTTGAGCGTGCGCTCATACAACACTCTCTCATGGGCTGCGTGCTGGTCTATAATGTACAGGCTGTCCTGAAACTGGACCAGCCAGTATGTGTCAAACACCTGTCCGATCAACTTGTATTCCGCCCGGATATCCCGCTTCAGGAAATTCTCATCAAAAAAGTCGAGCTGCTGTGGCTTTGCTGCCGGGGATTCCTTCCCGGGAACCTCAGACTCTGCGGCGGACTCGTTCATACCGCTCTGGACCGGCGCTTCACCTGCTCCGTATTTTACGGTCTCCCGGATCCTGTCTGCCTGCTTTTCCGGACGATAGAGCCCGCTGCGGTCAGACACTTCCGCAGATGACATCCTCTCATGGTAGGCTGTGACCCTCTCCCGCATCTTCCGGATGAAATAATCTTCATTGCGTACTTCATCCTGAGCCTCAGAAAGTGTCGCGACCAGTGTTTTCCCCGGTGTCTCCGGCTTTTTATCCGCGCCAGTCCGACTTCCAGGTTTTAACAAAAAGGGACTGCCCGCCACAGGTTTCGGAACTTCCGTCCTCTGGATCAGCTCCGGCTCCAGCAGTCTGCGGCGCACGCCTTCATAGACTGCGTTGTACACTTCCTGCTGTTTCTGGAAACGCAGTTCCATCTTTGTGGGATGGACATTGACGTCAATGGCCTCCCCATCCACATGGAAATGCAGGACAGCAAACGGAAATTTATGCTGCATTGTAAAATCCTTATAAGAGTCTTCCAATGATTTTGAGATCATAGGGCTTTTTACATATCTGCCGTTTACAAAGAAGTTCTCGAAATTCCGGTTTCCTCTTGTGATGACCGGTTTTCCAAGATACCCGGTAATCTTTAAGCCACCCTTTTCATAATCCATATCAAGGAGGTTTGCCGCGACTTCACGTCCGTATACACTGTAAATCACATCCTTTAATTTTCCGCTGCCGGAGGTTCGCAGTTTCTCCTGGTTATTGTTCTTGAAGAGAAACGCTACTTCCGGATGGGACAGCGCCAGATGTATGAGCAGATCCTGAACATGCCCGGCCTCGGTCATAGGCGTCTTCAGGAACTTCCGCCGTGCAGGCACGTTATAAAAAAGCTGATGCACAAGGAATGTGGTGCCGTTGGGCGCGCCTGTCTCTTCCAGGGATATTTCCTTTCCGCCCTCGATCACATATCTCGTCCCAAATTCAGATCCTTCCGTCTTCGTTATCAGCTCTGTCCTTGTCACCGCGGCAATGCTTGAGAGGGCTTCGCCGCGAAATCCGAGAGAACTGATATGCATCAGGTCTTCCACACTGCGGATCTTGCTTGTAGAGTGGCGCAGAAAAGCACTCCTCACTTCATCGTGAGGAATCCCGCAGCCATTGTCCGTAACACGGATAAAGTCAATGCCCCCATCCCGGATCTCCACGGTCACGGAATCCGCTCCCGCGTCGATGGCGTTTTCCACCAGCTCTTTTACAATGGATGCCGGGCGCTCGATCACTTCCCCGGCCGCGATCTTATCGATTGTAACCTGATCTAATACCTGAATATGCGGCATTTTCCGTCTCCTTTATCATTTTTCTTATATTACCATCTGTTCTTCAGCTTGTTCTGGAGTCTGTATATCGTATTCAGCGCATCTATGGGCGTCATATTTCCTACGTCAAGCTCCTTTATTTCCTCCAGCACATCGTCGTCCCTGACAGTGTCAAAAAGTGACATCTGCGCGATGTCCACTTCATCGTATTTCTTCGCTTTCGGCTTCTTTGCTGCCTTCTCTCTGACAGCGATCTTGCTGACCCGAGCTGTTATGTCGCCCTCAGCCAGCTCTTCCACGATCTCTTTCGCGCGCTCGATGACCTGGTCGGGCACTCCTGCCAGTTTCGCCACCTGTATGCCGTAGCTCTTGTCTGCTCCACCTTTTACGATCTTTCTGAGAAAGACGATGTCGTCTCCTTTCTCCTTGACCGCGATACAGTAATTATTCACATTGCTGATCTTGCCCTCCAGCTCTGTCAGCTCATGATAATGTGTCGCAAAAAGAGTCTTCGCTCCGAGCACCCGGCTGTCACTGATATACTCCACCACTGCCCACGCGATCGAGAGGCCGTCAAAGGTGCTGGTGCCCCTTCCGATCTCATCCAGGATGAGCAGGCTCTTTGACGTTGCATTTCTGAGGATATTTGCCACCTCTGTCATCTCAACCATAAATGTACTCTGCCCGGAAGCCAGGTCATCCGACGCGCCGACCCTTGTAAATATCCGGTCAGACAGCCCGATGTCCACGCTTTTTGCCGGCACAAAAGAACCGATCTGCGCCATCAGGGCGATCAGCGCGGTCTGGCGCATGTAGGTAGATTTTCCGGCCATATTCGGTCCGGTGATGATGGAGATCCGGTGCTTTTTGTCGTCTAAATATGTATCATTTGAGATAAACATATCATTGGGGATCATCTGTTCCACGACAGGATGGCGCCCTTCCTTGATGTCAAGGATCCCCTTTTCATTGATTTTCGGCCGGGTATAATTGTTCCGCTCCGCCACGACAGCGAGGGACGCGAACGCGTCCAGCGCGGCCACTGCCTTTGCCGTTTTCTGTATCCTTTCAATCTCAGCGGCGATCGTATCCCTGACCTGACTGTACAGCTCATATTCAAGGGCATAGAGCTTATCCTCGGCGCCCAGGATCATATCTTCCAATTCCTTCAGCTCAGGTGTGATATAGCGCTCCGCATTTGCCAGAGTCTGTTTGCGGGTATAATAATCCGGCACCATATCTTTATAGGAATTCGTTACTTCCAGGTAGTATCCGAACACTTTGTTATATTTGATACGGAGATTCTTGATCCCTGTTTTTTCACGTTCATCACTCTCCAGCTTTGCCAGCCAGTCCTTACCGTCTGATTTTGCCCGGCGCAGCTTATCTACTTCTTCATTATAGCCGTCCCGAATGATATTTCCCTCTTTCATGGCAATGGGAGGATCGTCGCGTATCGCGTCTTTCACCAATGTGCAGAGATCCTCCAGGGCGTCCATATCGTCATGGATGCTTTTCAGGAGCTCTGCCCCCATTTCTTCCAGGATATACCGGATATGAGGGAGCATTTCAAGAGAACTTTTAAACGAGGTCAGATCTCTTGGATTTGCCGTTCCGTAGGCAATCCTCGTGATCAGGCGCTCCAGATCGTAGACCGACGCGAGATATTCACGGATCTCTTCCCTGGAGATCGCCTGTTCCTTAAGCTCTGCCACCGCGTCCAGCCGTTTCTCGATCTCCTTTTTATCGATAAGAGGCTGCTCCACATATTTGCGGAGAGTTCTTGCACCCATCGCGGTCTTTGTCTTGTCCAGCACCCAGAGAAGCGACCCTCTCTTCTGCTTTTCACGCAGCGTCTCGCACAGCTCCAGATTCCGTCTCGTGGAACTGTCCAGCATCATATATCTTCCTGCCGCGTAAGGAGTGATATGCGTCAGGTTCGACAGGGAATTCTTCTGAGTCTCCAGAAGATACTGGAGCAGCGCCCCCGCGCTGATAATGCCACAGTCATAGTCCGCCAGCCCAAGTCCGGCAAAGGATGACACCTTGAAGTGCTCCAACAGCTTCTGTCTGCACACTGTATCATCAAAATACCAGGAGTCCAGCGAATAGATGGTAATGCCCAGACGGTCCCTCATGCTCTCCAGATCCATGCCGCTCATATAGAACGCCTCGTTGCAGATGATCTCCGACGGAGAGAAACGGTAGATCTCATCCATCAGTTTTGCGCTGTCCGGTATCTCGGTCACAAAATAATCTCCTGTCGTGATATCCGACACGGACACTCCGTAACGATCCGCAATATAGACGATGCACATGATATAATTGTTCCTCGTCTCGTCCAATGCCTGAGTGTCCAGGTTCGTTCCGGGTGTTACGATGCGCACTACGTCACGTTTCACAATGCCTTTTGTTGTCTTGGGATCTTCAACCTGCTCGCAGATCGCCACCTTATATCCCTTTGACACCAGCTTGTTCAGATAACCTTCAACAGCATGATAAGGGACACCGCACATAGGCGCCCGCTCTTCCTGCCCGCAGTTCTTCCCGGTCAGTGTGATCTCCAGTTCCCTTGACGCTGTCAGGGCATCGTCAAAGAACATCTCATAAAAATCTCCCAATCTATAAAAGAGGATACAGTCCGGATACTGGGATTTCGTCTCCATATACTGTTTCATCATTGGTGTTAATTCTGCCACATTCCTACTCCTTTGCTGTATACAAGTGCGCGGGCACGCGGCATTGGCATGCAGGCGCACATATGAAAAATTCTGCTGATGTATTATAGCATTTTTGTGAAATCTGTTCAACCGGAAAGGGTGGGACGCGATTCAACTAAAATTTAAAAAAATCATAAGAAAATAAAAATAGAATTTTCGGTAAATCCATGGTACATTGATTATATCACATAAACAGGAGGACATGAATATGCTTCATTTACCAACCTTTCCGCCGCACATGAAACAGGCGGCGGACAAACAGAAAGGACAGAACTGGTTCATCGAACTATTGATATTTTTTCTCGTATACCTTGTCTCGTCCACAGCAATGACCTTTATCCTGGTCGTGGGAGCAGTCATCACAGCCCTGGGGGACAGCAGCATCCTGCAGCAGTTTGCCATCGGCGACATACAGCAGGCGGAAACACTTATGAATACTCTGATGGAGTCCGATCCCATCATGCTGCTCATGCTGTACGCTAACGCGGCAATCATTTTCCTTACCATCCTTTTCTGCATTACGATCCAGAAACGCACGGCGGCATCCATGGGGTTTGTGCGCAGAAAAGCGGGACTGCACTACCTGGCAGGCGCAGGTGCAGGACTTCTCCTCTTCAGCGCCGCAGTGCTTATCAATATACTCACCGGATCTATGACGGTCAGCGGTATTTCCCCTGACTTTTCTCCGGCGCTCTTCCTGCTCTTCCTCGTGGGATTCGGCATTCAGGGAATGGCGGAAGAGGTGCTCTGCCGCGGTTATTTCATGGTGTCCGTGGGAAGGAGATACCCTGTTGCTGTAGCTGTATTCCTAAATTCCATCGTCTTCTCCCTGCTCCATATCATGAATCCAGGTATATCGTTTCTGGCAGTTGTCAATATCCTGCTGGTCGGTATCGTCCTGTCTCTGTACTTCTTAAGGACAGGTAATATATGGGGCGTTGGGGCACTGCACTCTGTCTGGAATTTTGTCCAGGGCAATGTATTCGGGATGGAAGTCAGCGGGATGGGTCTGTCCTGCTCCCTGCTCACCTCGTCCACGGATCCGGCACGTTCTTTCTGGAATGGAGGCGCGTTCGGACCTGAGGGAGGCTTTTCCGTGACCATTGTGATGGTCATAGCGATCCTGCTCCTCCTCTTCTGGAAAAAACAGCGGAAGGAAGAACCTGTAACACAGAATTTACAGCACATGGAAGCGCGGTAATTTCTCTCCGTACAAAAAATGGAGCAGATAACTGCTGAGAAAAATGCCCAGCACGCACAACCCGGAAAAAATAATGGTAAAGGGCAGGCAGATCTGTCCCATTAGCTGAAAGGGCTGGTTCGTATAGTCCCACACTTCCCATCTCATCACTTTATTGACAAGGATACCTGTGATGAATTCTCCGGCAGTGACAAAGATCACGCACCAGCCCACCTGTTTCCACAGAGGAGCGTCCCACCCGGTCCACATCCCCTGCTGGGCAAAAAACACAAAGCATATCCCGCCCAGCAGGAACATGGACCAGTGGGAAAATCCGCGGAATATCACCTCAAATGTATAATAAAGTGTTCCCCCAAGAGTTCCCAGAAATAAATATTCACTCAGTCGTTTCATAAGTATTTTCACCATTTCTTTTGATTGTTCTTACATAGTCTGAGCGTTTTTCTGATATTTTATGAGTGGAAATCTTTTATGATTTATCTCCCTTTATTTTTTGAAAATTGTTTTATACACTCTTTGACAGCCCTTTCCCGAAATACACAGTGCGGCAGTATAAACCGCCGCACCACATATCTTTCCACTCTTTTGATTTTACGTCTAAAATTTACTCAGCCACATCTCTGATGCTGAAGCTGAATCTGCCCATCTTGTCCTTTCCAAGGCAGACCGCCTTTACTACATCTCCGAGCTTAAGCACGTCTTCCACTTTATCCACACGCTTTTTCGCGATCTTTGAGATATGCACGAGTCCTTCCTTGCCCGGGGCGAACTCAAGGAACGCTCCAAATTCCTTGATGCTTACGACCTTTCCTTCAAATACCTGTCCCGCCTCAAACTCTGTCACGATCGTGTGGATCAGTTTTGCTGCCTGGTCCATGCCTTCTTTCTCTGTACCGCAGATGGATACGGAGCCGTCGTCCTCGATATCGATCTTCACGCCGGTCTGCTCAATGATCGCATTGATCGTCTTGCCTCTCTGTCCGACCACATCGCCAATCTTCTGAGGATCGATCTGCATCTGGATGATCTTCGGAGCATACGGTCCGACTTCCGGCCTCGGCTCTGCGATCGCCTTGTTCATAACTTCATCGATAATATAGGTTCTCGCCTTCTTTGTGGCAGAGATTGCCTCCTCGATGATCGGTCTTGTCAGGCCGTGGATCTTAATGTCCATCTGGATCGCCGTGATCCCCTTGTGCGTTCCTGCCACCTTAAAGTCCATATCTCCGAAGAAATCTTCCAGTCCCTGTATATCTGTGAGTACCAGGTAGTCATCATCCGTATCGCCTGTCACCAGTCCTGCGGAAATACCTGCAACAGCGGCTTTGATCGGCACGCCTGCCGTCATCAGCGACATACTGGACGCGCACACACTTGCCTGGGAAGTGGAGCCGTTGGACTCAAAAGTCTCCGACACGGTGCGGATCGCATAGGGGAACTCCGCCTCATCGGGAAGCACTGGCAGGAGCGCTTTCTCCGCCAGAGCTCCGTGTCCGATCTCACGGCGTCCCGGACCTCTGGAAGGTCTTGTCTCCCCCACAGAATAGGATGGAAAATTATAATGATGCATATACCGTTTGGAGGTCTCAGCCTCATCCAGTCCATCCAGCCTCTGTGCCTCAGACAGAGGAGCCAGTGTGGTCACTGTACAGATCTGTGTCTGTCCTCTCGTGAACATGGCAGATCCATGCACTCTCGGTATCAGGTCCACCTCCGCTGCCAGCGGGCGGATCTCGTCAATGGCACGTCCGTCCGGACGCTTGTGATCTTTTAAGATCATCTTTCTGACCGTCTTCTTCTGATACTGGTAAACAGCTTCGCCGAGCACTCCAAGCCACTCCTCGTTCTCAGCGAACGCCTCTTCCAGCTTTTCAGTGATCTGACGGATATTCTCTTCTCTTGTCTGCTTGTCGTCCGTGAAGACGGCTTCCTCCATCGCCGCCGGCGGAACGATCTCCTTGATCGCGTCAAACAGTTCCTGCGGGACCGCGCAGCTCTCATAACTGTGTTTCGGCTTTCCGCACTCAGCAACGATCGTAACAAAGAACGCGATCACCTTCTGGTTCAGCTCGTGTGCCGCAAAGATCGCTTCGATCATCTTGTCCTCGGGCACTTCGTTTGCGCCGGCCTCGATCATGATGACCTTCTCCTTCGTGGAAGCCACGGTCAGCGCCAGATCGGAAACCTCTCTCTGAGCTGCCGTTGGGTTGAACACAAACTCTCCGTCAACGAGACCTACCTGAGTCGTGGAGATCGGTCCGTCAAAGGGGATGTCAGAGATGCTCGTCGCGAGAGCCGCTCCCAGCATAGCTGTCAGCTCCGGGCTGCAATCCTGTTCCACGGACATCACCAGATTTTCGAGTGTCACGTCATTTCTGTAATCTTTCGGAAAAAGAGGGCGCATCGGGCGGTCGATGACACGGTCTGTCAGGATCGCGTTCTCAGATGCCTTTCCCTCTCTCTTATTGAATCCACCGGGGATTTTTCCAACTGAATAAAGTCTCTCATTGTACTCCACGCTCAGAGGGAAGAAGTCGATCCCATCTCTTGGCTTTTCAGATGCTGTCGCGGTGCAGAGTACGGTAGTGTCCCCATAGTGCATCAGAACGGCGCCATTCGCCTGTTTTGCCACTCTGTCCACGTCCACTCTCAGGGTCCTGCCTGCAAGTTCCATTTCATACTTCTTGTACATGGTGTTCTCCTTTTATCGTAATTTTTTGTGCGGGCAGGCGTCTCCGAAACTACTGAAAAATATACTATGTCGCTCCTAATACACTTTTCAGTGGTCTCGGTTACATATACCTGCTCTCAATCTGACATATTATATCATATCGCGAAACGATAGGCAAATACTTTCTCCTTCTCTGAAATCCGCCGGGAAAGCATAACTTATGCTCCCCCGGCGAATCATTCACCTCAATTGCCGGGATACCTCACTACTCTTTTGTAAGGCTTCCCTTTTTGGATCTGGTCTTGCTGTAGATCGCGAGCAGGATCGTTCCGATAACGCCGGCTGACACTGCATTGCTGATGGCAGCGACAATGCCCTGAGTAAATACAAGGTTTGCAGGCTCTGCATAGATCACGATATCCAATACAGGAGCCACGATCACCCATGCGATCACATTTCCGATGATCTGGTACACATTGAAAAGAAGGATGTCCTTCTTGCCAAACTCACCTTCTGAAGCCTTTAATTTCGGGTATGCGAGACCTGTGATAAAACAGGTAAGGCCGCTTGCCACAACCCAGCTCCACCACGGAGAGCCATACTGGATGGCATCAGACAGACCGTGTCCGATCAGGCCGATGAGACCTCCCGCGATCGGTCCGAAAAGAGCGCCGAAAAACGCACCGATACCGTATGCGGTCTTGATATCTGTCTCCGGGATCCCGGTGGGGATCTTCACATACATAAACAGCACGATAAACAAAGCTGCTCCCAATCCGGTCGCAACGATGGTCTTTGTTTTGAACTCAAATAATTTTTTCTCCATTTTGTTTTTCCTCCTTTAGATGTTAGATATATATTAATCTTTTGTGAACTCTACGCTCCACTGGGGACCGTATCCAAGGTTATACTGTTCACAGAAGTTACCTTGGCTGACTGCCATAGCCACCTTCATCAACTCATTGTTGTAGATCATGGGAGCTCCTTTTTCCGCAAAGCCAAAGCTTTGGTGGAACAAAACAGTTTTGTCAAACACAGGCTCCCCATGGCGGCATACAACGGTATGGATCATATCCCCATACTCAAAACCGGCCTCCCGGAATGCTCTCAGGGGAATATTTGTCCACAGGTTTCCAAAATTCGGGTCATTGATCTCAAACACTCCCCGGACTTTCCCCGGTCCGATCACAGGCTCCAGGATGGGATGCTCAACAATCTCCTCCACAGGATATTCCGGGCCCACGCCCTCAAAGCTGATGATTCCGCTGGCCAGGCGCGCCGCAGTATAGCCGAACAGGTCCCGGCCGTGGAAGATGGCCACCTCCTCGGTGCCTTTTCCTCTCAGGCGGTTTACAGATTCATCGATCATGCGGACTGCCTCGATCCCAATGAACCGTTTCACATGGGTCAGAGAACCATTGTCCGGCGATACCACATAATGACCATCTGATGTCTTTACCACACAGGCGCGTCGTTCTGTGCCAACGCCGGGATCAACAACCGACACATAGATGGTCCCTTCAGGCCAGAAGGGAAGGCTCTGCCAGAGCCGGTAGCTCGCGCTCCATGTGTCATACTGGGGCAGTTCATGAGTCCCATCCATGATCTCCAGTTCACGGTCAACGCTTTTTACAACGCCGTACATGGAACTCACTGCCCCCTCTTTATAAGTAAAATCTGTCTGGAATACCAGAATCGGTTTCATAGATCATCTTCTCCCTTCATAAAACCGTACACATGCCAAGAATCCCACACTGGGGATACGCGCCCGCATCCGGCTCTTTATACAAACGGATTGTAAAACCTCGAACCGTTCACAAAGACGGATACAGCGATGGAGCCAGCCAGCACGGTAATGGAAAACAACATTGCCAGATAATCTCCCCTGTGCAGCGGTCTGCCCGCATACCAGGTCCTCTTTTTGTGCTTGCCGAATCCTCTTAATTCCATGGCATTGCTGATCAGCTCGATCCTGTCCAGGGTCGTAAAGATCAGCGGTACGAAAATATTCATCATGTTCTTTACACGAGTTTTTGTCTTCTCTTTTCTGGAAAGATCCAGTCCCCTGCTCTGCTGTGCAAGGGAAATGTCCTGATAATCCCTTATCATATCCGGGAAATAACGCAGTGTCAGAGCGAGGGCATACGCCGCCTTATAGCTCACTCCGATCCGGTTGAGGGAAGCCGCAAACTCACTGGGGTTTGTGGTCAGCAAAAATATCATTCCCAGAGGGATCCCGGAAGCATATTTGAGGATTTTCGTAACCTGGTACAAAAGCTGTTCCAGCGTCACGATATACCGGCTGTTGAACCGGAAGATCTCATGGGACGTTCCATATATCTCAACCCCATACTGCGGGCTGAACAAAAAGGTCAGCAGAAAATTAAATACAAGAAAGATCCCCACATAGACCACCATGAGCCGGATCTGCTTAAACCGGATCTCAGACAGCCGGAAAAATACAATGGACAGGACCAGGACAAAAAGGATATACCGGATGTCATAAGAAAACATCACGGAAAAGGTCAGGCAGATAAAAGCGATCAGCTTTGTGAGCCCCGACAGGTTATAGATGTAATTATCTCTGTCAATGTAGTCAAACAGCTTCGCTTTCATTCTCTCCTCGTCCCCCTCTCATAATTGATAAAATTCTGCACAAAGGAAGACGGTTCTTCCATTCCTGTCCTGACGGCAAGTTCGTACAGAGAGGTAACCTTCAGGTTTGCCCGCTCCGCGATCCCTTCATCTGTGAGTATGTCCACCGCACCCGCATCCCCGATCTTTTCTCCGCCCGATATCACGATGGCGTGGGGCGTGTATTCCAGCATCAGGTGCATGTCATGAGTGATCATTATGATGGTCACGCCCTGGCTGTTCAGGCTCTTTAAAAATTCCATGATCTCTGTATAGTGATGATAATCCTGCCCTGCCGTAGGCTCATCCAGGATGAGGATCTTAGGCTCCATGACAAGGACAGAAGCAATGGTTACCCTCTTTTTCTGTCCAAAGCTAAGAGCAGACACCGGCCATTTCTTAAATGGGGCAAGCCCGCATATCTTAAGCGCCTTGTCCACTTTTGCCTCGATTTCCTCCTCCGGTACTCCTCTGATCCTAAGGCCCAGCGCCACCTCGTCATAGATCATGGGCTTGCAGATCATCTGGTTGGGATTCTGCATGACAAAACCGATCTTCCCGGAGCGCTCCTTTATCGTCCAGTCCGACATGTCATGTCCGCTGTAATACAGCTTCCCTTTATCTTCCTTCACAAAACCACAGATCAGCTTTGCCAGCGTGCTTTTCCCTGCTCCGTTCGTTCCCACGATGCTGACCATCTCTCCCTCCCGGATGAGGAAGCTGACGTCACGGAGTATCCTCCGTTTCTTCGTATATTGAAAGCTTATGTCCTCAGCCTTCAAAAGCTCCGGTCCTGTCAGGCTCTCTCTTTTCTCCGGCTGTTCCTTGTTCCATGACAGGAGCGCTTCTCTGACCTGGGCGATATCAAGGGTATCCATCCTGCCCGCCTTCATCTGAGGAGTCACTTTCACACCGGCATATTTCAGTGCCGTCACATAGAAAGGTTCGCGGATTCCCAGTTTCGGGAGAATGTCCGCTGCCATCAGCTCGTCCGGCGTCATGTCAGCCACAATGCCCCCTTCACTTACGACGATCACCCTGTCCACATCCCGGTAGAGAACGTCTTCCAGCCTGTGTTCAATGATGACCACTGTTTTCTTCTCTTTCCGCCATACTCTGTCTATCAGGTCGATCGCCGTCTTGCCGGTAGCAGGGTCAAGGTTGGCGAGGGGCTCGTCAAACAGCAGGATATCCACATCATCTACCATTACTCCGGCAAAGGACACTCTTTGCTTCTGACCTCCTGAAAGTTCAAAAGGCGAGGATTCCAGCAGCTTCCCCATGTCCACGATGTCCGTCACCTTCTGGACCGTCTCTCTCATGGCGTCCTGGGCCACGCAGTCATTTTCCAGGGCAAAGGCAACATCCTCTCCCACTGTCAGACCGATAAACTGACCGTCAGAATCCTGGAGCACAGTCCCTACCTTCTTGGACAGCTCAAAGATATCCATATCTCTGCTCTCCTGGCCCATGATCTTCAGACTTCCCTTGATCTCCCCTTTGTACGAGAAAGGGATCAGACCATTCAAACAATGCCCCAGCGTGCTCTTTCCGCTTCCGCTGGGTCCTGCCAGCAATACCTTTTCTCCTTCGTAGATCGTCAGATTGATATTCTGGAGGGTAGGCTCCACCTGACTGAAATACTGAAACTGAAAATCCTTAAATTCTATGACCGGCTTTTTTTCTGTCTGCTTCATTTTATTCCTCGTCTCAATCTTCGTAAATGATGCGGGGCGCTTTTCGGATCGCGATGCGCCAGCTTGTTCCTGTTCCGATGTTGTACGCTCTGGCAAAACTTCCCTGATTGATGGCCACAGCCATGCAGTCCAGGCTGTTCACATACAAAAGAGGTTCTCCCACATACACATCAGCAAAACTCTTTGCATACACAAGAATATTTTTATACAGGGTCCGGGTCTCGTTCTCTATGCTTATCTCAACCCGGCCGCTGTGATTGACGCCCAGCTTTAAAAACATTTCTCTTGGGATGTTGGTCCACAGGCTTCCGAACCGCACATCCAGGACATCAATAGTCCCGCTGACTTTTTCTCCGTCATAAACCGCCTCTACAACAGGCAGCTCGATCACGCTGCCCCTTTCCACTTCAGGCCCCACCTCATCAAAAGAGATCACGCCGGATGCCAGTCTGGCTCCGGTGTATGCATAGATATCCCTGCCATGGAATGTGTAGCTCTCTCCAGAGTTGGGCAGACGGTTCACCCTCTCGTCTATGACTCTTGCGCCGTCGAGCCCGATGATCCGTTTTACATGGGTGAGTGTCCCATTGTCCGGAGTCACGATATACTGTCCGGTCTTTGTGCGGACAACAATGCTCCTCCTCGTTGAGCCGACTCCCGGGTCTACTACGCTGACAAATACCGACCCTTCCGGCCAGTAACTTACAGTCTGGATAAGACGATAAGACGCTTCCCATATGTCATACTGAGGGATCTCATGGGTCAGATCCGAGATGTTCAGGTCCTGGTTCACGCCGTACGCCACTCCATACATTGCGCTGACCGCTCCGTCAGCCGTTCCGAAATCCGATTGTAATATTAATGGTTTCATCATAGTCTATCTTTCCTTTTCTGGCTAAGGACCCGAAAAGTCCTTGCTCTCATCAAGTATAATTGCTTTGTCAGGTGGTGTCAACTTATGTTCTCCCATCCTGGAGATAAAAATACAAAAAGACGAAGCGGAACTTATCCGCCTCGCCTGTTCTCTCCTTCTGCCGGCACCTGGATTATTTTCTGAGTCCGAGTCTCTCGATCAGAGAACGATATCTCTCGATATCTACTTTCTTAAGGTATGCAAGAAGGCCTCTTCTCTGACCTACCATCTTGAGAAGTCCTCTTCTTGAGTGGTGGTCCTTCGGATTTGCCTTAAAGTGCTCTGTAAGCTCGTTGATCCTTGCTGTCAGGATCGCTACCTGCACCTCCGGAGATCCTGTGTCTCCCTCTGTTCTTCCATACTCCTTGATGATTGCCTGTTTCTTGTCCTTTGCGATCATTTCTTTTCCTCCTTAAATAATACTCTGGTAAAACGCCTGGCATTAAGCAATGGTTGGAGTGTTCCGATCACCGAACGCCGGCTGATTGTGTAACCTCAGCTAGTATAGCACAGCAAAATCTGATTGTAAAGGAATTTTTCATTCAATCTGGCATACATTTCAGCACCTGTCTATCGCGTTTCAGGTGATCATTCATTTATCAGACCGAAAAAGTCAATCCCATACTGCATGTCCTTCATGACTTGTTCTTTCAATTCTTCCACAGAGCCGAATTTCACTTCCGGGCGCTCAAATCCGCAGAACTGTGCCGTCACTTCTTTTCCGTATGCATCCCCTTCATATCCGTAGACATACACTTCCAGGAGCCGCCTTCTCTCATCCGTCACCGTGGGCTTGACTCCGGCGTTTCCCACGCCGTCATACCACTTTCCGTCGATCTTTACCCGGCAGGCATAGACTCCGTACCTTGGCATGATCTTGTGCTCTTCGGGCTCGATATTCATAGTCGGGAACCCCAGGGTGCGTCCAAGCTGCTGTCCGTACTGTACGGTCCCGGTCAGTTCGTACGGATAGCCGAGAAGCTTTTCGGCAAGCTCCACGTCGCCCTGTGCGAGCGCGTCACGGATATAGGTGCTGCTGATGACGATATCATGATAGCGCTCTTTTTCTATCACATCCAGCGTATAACCATACTCGTCGGAAAATGCCTTCAGCATCTCCAGGCTGCCCCGCTTGCCGTGCCCGAACGCAAAATCCCTTCCCACTACGATATGCGCGGCATTGAGCTTTCCGGAGAGGATATCCCGGATGAAAACTTCTGCTTCCATACTCCTGAGTTCTTTTGTGAAGGGACAGTCAATGAGCCAGTCGATCTTTCCTTCCAGATGTTCCCTGCGCTCCCGGCTTGTCATGATCGTATCCCTGTGCATATCAAAGGCGCAGAGAACGCTCTCGCAGCCGTCAGATGCATATTCTCTGATCTTGTCCACCAGCTTCTGATGTCCTCTGTGCAGCCCGTCGAATTTCCCTATTGTGACTGCTGTCTTTTTCGTTCCATGATAAGATTGTATCCCTGTTATATATTTCATGGCTGCCTCCTAAGCTCATCCTGGTCCAGAAACATCTTCTCCAGGCGGAACTGCCCGCGTTTCTGCTCATACCGGTAGATCCCGATAAACCTGCCCCGGACATCATATACGCGGAATTGCTCCCCATCTCTCAGCGCATCACATCCTTCTTTCTGCATGATCACATGTTTGCTGAGAAAGGGATTTCCATTGTAACCAAGAGACACATATTTTTCCTTCAGTATGATCTGCTCCAGATCGGAAAATACGCCGTCGAGAGGGAGCAGGATCTCAGAAAGCCGTCCACTCTGTGTCTGTTCTTCTACTTCGGACAGACGGAGACTGCCTTTAAGATCAAATCTGCCCACACGGGTCCGGAGAAGTGATTCCATGCATCCCCCTGTTCTGATACTTTCCCCGATATCATGGCAGAGGGTACGGATATAAGTCCCTTTTGAGCAATCCACTTCCATACAGATGCGGGGAAGACAGATCTCCTTTATCCGGATGTCATGGATGATGACCTTGCGGCTCTTCCTCTCCACGGTCTTTCCTTCCCTTGCCAGCTCATAGAGTTTCTTTCCGCCTACTTTCAGGGCTGAATACATGGGAGGAGTCTGGTCATATTCACCAATATAGCCCCTGATACATTCCAGAACTTTTTCTTCCGTCACGCCTTCCACAGACCGCTCATCAAGGACAGTGCCGGTGATATCCTGGGTGTCCGTCGTCTTTCCCAGGAGCAGGACCGCCTCATAGGTCTTGTCCTTATCCGTGAGCATGCCGCATACTTTTGTCGCTCTGCCCAGACAGACAGGAAGCACCCCTTCCGCGTCCGGATCAAGGGTGCCTGTATGTCCGATCTTCTTCTGTCCCACGATCCCCCTCAGCCGGGCGACCACATCATGGGAGGTATATCCTTTTTCTTTATAAATGTTCAGTATTCCGTTGATCATTACTTTTCATCCTGCTCTTTTCCATGGTCAAGCTGCAGCGCGATCCTTGCAGTGATATTATTGATCACATCATAGCTTGATCCGCTCATGGTGACTCCCGCCGCGCGCACATGTCCACCGCCTCCGAAATGCTTTGCGATCATGCTGACGTCCACCACGCCCTTTGAGCGCAGACTGACTTTAAATTTTTGAGGTTCGATCTCATGGAGAAAGATCGCCACTTCCACGCCTTTTGTCAGGCGGAGCTGGCTTACGATCCCCTCAAGATCCGATGGCTGCGCCTGAAAAAATTTCATGGAGCGCTGACGGATCACGGACACGATGCAGCGTTTCTCCATTATGAGCATACTCTCCAGGAGCGCCCGGCCGAGAATCTGGTTCTGGATATAGGTCTTTTCGTAATAAGTCTTGTCGATGATCTCGCTTCCATTGATCCCTTTGCGCATCAGTTCTGCCGCGATCTCCATCGTCTCAGGGGATGTGCAGGAATACTGAAACACCCCGGTATCATGCACGATCCCCATGTAGAGCGCCTCCGCCGCAGCTCTGCTGATCTTTTCCCTGTCGAGCAGGGTAAAGACCAGCTCCGATGTGGAACTGGCGTCCGGCACGATATAATTGTGATCCGCAAATGCTTCATTACTGATATGGTGATCAATGCACAGCGTTTCCTCGGCTTTCTCAAACAACGGTTCCGAAAATCCAAGTCGTTTTACATCGCCGCAGTCCAGACAGATAAAAAGATCATATGTCCCATCTCCCGAAATCTGCGTCTTCACCTCGTCTGTACCGCTGATCATACGGTATGCCTCCGGGATCTCTTCCAGATAGACGTCCGTATGTATGTGCGGGAACTGCTCTTTCAAGTAAAGATACAGTCCCATGCTTGAACCGACACAGTCGCCGTCCGGGCGGACATGTCCGCCCAGCGCCACTCTGCGCTTGTCTTTTAGTATATCTCCTAGTGCGATCCTCATGTTATTCCTCAGCTCCATTCTCTGAATTTCCTGTCACTTCATCGATCTTTCTGCTGATATTTACTCCATACTCAATGGACTGATCCAGAATAAATCTGATCTCCGGGGTGTTGCGCATATTTATGGTGCGCGCCAGTTCACGGCGGATATATCCCTCCGCGCTCTGGAGCCCCTTAAGAGTATCCTGCTGTGCTTTCTCATCGCCAAGAACACTGATATATGCCTTACATGTCTTTAAATCCGGAGCTGCTTCGACAGCTACCACGGAAGTCATTGGCGCCACCCTGGGATCTTTGATCCCTCCGCGCAGGATATTGCTCAGTTCCCGCTGGACCTCAGCGTTTATGCGTGTGTTTTTAATACTGTTTTTTCTCATCGCCGCTCCTTCTTTCTTATCAGGCTTATTTTGTCTCGATCTCGACCATCTTATATGCCTCTACCTCGTCGCCCTCTTTGATATCGTTATAATTTTCAAATACAAAACCGCACTCGTATCCGGCTCTGACTTCCTTTACATCGTCCTTGAAACGCTTCAGGGATGCCAGTGGTCCGTCAAATAAGACGATTCCGTCGCGGATCAGGCGGACAGAACAGTTTCTCTCAAAGATACCGTCTTTCACATAAGCGCCCGCGATCGTTCCGACTCCGGAGGCTTTGAATGTCTGGCGCACTTCCGCGTGACCCAGCACTTTTTCCTCGAAGACCGGATCGAGCATTCCCTTCATGGCTGCTTCTACGTCTTCGATCGCATTATAGATAACTCTGTAAAGTCTTAAGTCCACGCCTTCTCTGTCGGCAATATCTTTTGCAGTGGCATCCGGGCGCACGTTAAAGCCGATGATGATCGCATTGGACGCCGACGCGAGGATCACGTCTGACTCGTTGATCGCGCCCACGCCGCCGTGGATCACTTTCACAACGACCTCTTCGTTGAACAGTTTTAAAAGGCTCTGTTTGATGGCTTCCACAGATCCCTGCACATCTGCTTTTACTACAATGTTCAGCTCCTTTAAGTTGCCTTCCTGGATCTGGTTGAACAGATCGTCAAGAGACATTCTGGACTTGGTCTCATCCAGCAGTTTGACCTTGCTCTGCGCGATGAAGGTCTCCGCAAAGTTTCTCGCTTCTTTCTCAGACTCGCATCCCACAAACACTTCCCCTGCGTTCGGCACATCGTTTAATCCAAGGATTTCTACCGGCTGGGATGGGCCCGCCTCTTTCACTCTTCTGCCCTTGTCATCCATCATAGCGCGGACACGTCCATGGGCGCTTCCCGCGGCAATGGCATCTCCCACATGGAGCGTTCCTTTCTGTACGAGCACTGTCGCTACAGAACCCTTGCCTTTATCCAGCTCTGCCTCGATCACAAGTCCCCTCGCCGCACGGTTCGGATTTGCCTTAAGTTCCATCACCTCTGCCGTCAGTAGGATCATCTCGAGCAGCTCCGGGATTCCTTCCTGCGTGTGGGCGGACACCGGAACAAATATCGTGCTCCCTCCCCAGTCTTCAGGGATCAGCTCATACTCTGTAAGCTCCTGCTTCACGCGCTCGATGTTCGCGCTCGGCTTATCGATTTTATTGATCGCGACGATGATCTCAATGCCGGCTGCCTTGGCATGGTTAATTGCCTCTACAGTCTGCGGCATGACGCCGTCGTCAGCGGCAACTACAAGGATGGCGATGTCTGTAGAATTTGCTCCGCGCATACGCATAGCAGTGAACGCCTCATGTCCCGGTGTATCCAGGAAAGTGATCTTCTCTCCGTTGATTTCCACCATATAGGCTCCGATATGCTGGGTAATGCCGCCCGCCTCGCGGTCAGTCACGTTTGAGTGGCGTATCGCGTCCAGAAGAGAGGTCTTACCATGGTCAACATGACCCATGACACATACTACCGGAGGACGCTTCACCATCAGGCTTTCATCTTCCTCATCCTCTTTTAAGAGCTCCTCGATCACGTCAACGACTTCCTCTTTTTCACAGAGCACCTCAAACTCCATGGCGATCTCTTCTGCTGTGTCAAAGTCAATTTCCTGATTGACGGTCACGACCTTGCCCTGCATAAAGAGCTTCTTTACGATCACAGAGGGAACAACCTTCATCTTATCCGCAAGCTCTTTTATCGTCAGGACTTCCGGGATCACGATCTGTTTGATCTTCTCCTCTTTCTTTTCTTCCTGCTTCTGCTGCGGCTTCTTCGCTTCTGCTACCTGCTTCTGCTTTCTGCCCTTCTTGCCTTTTCCATCGAACGCTTCATCCCTGTACGCTTTCTTCCTGTTGTCGCGCTCTTTATCTTTTGCCTTATTTCTCTGGCTCTTCTGCTGTTCTACGATAGGAGCTCCCACATCTTCCCTGCGGGAATCTCTCCTGTCTCCGCGCGCCCCTGATATGCCCGGTCTCTGATCGCGCCCGCTTCTATCTCCTCTGTCCGGACGGCCCTGCCTTCCTTCACCAAAAGAGCGGCTGCTCTGGGGTCTGTCAGAACGAGCGGGGCTCTCAGAACGTGCCGGACGGTCTCCTGCCGGTCGGCCTTCTCCTGCAGGACGCCCTTCCCCCGCCGGACGTCCTTCTCCTGCCGGGCGTACACTCTGCGTCGGCCTTTCCGTACGGACCGGACGCTCCGCTTCGGACCTGGTTTCTCCTGCTGGTCTCCCCTCGCCTGCCGGGCGTGCGTTCTGTACCGGTCTCTCTGTACGCACCGGACGGTCTCCTGACGGTCTGCCTTCTCCCGGTGCTCTGCCTTCTCCGGCCGGGCGAAGTCCCTGAGCCGGTCTCTCCGTACGAGCCGGGCGTTCTCCGGCGGGATGGGTTCCCTGTGCCGGACGAGCTCCCTGCTGAGCCGGGCGGGCTCTCTGCGCCGGGCGGGTTCCCTGCTGTCCAGGACGCGCCGGGCGCTGTGCCGGACGGCTTCCCTGGATACGGCTGCTGTTTTTAGAATTCTGCGGACGGATGACAAAGGCCAGATTTTTTTTCTTCGGCGCCGCTTCTTTTGCCTCGGTGGAATCAGCTTTTCCGGCATCTGCCTTTGCCGCTGTCTCCGCCTCCGTTTCCTCCTTCTTCGGCTCCGGTTTTTCCGTCTTCCTTTCAGAATGTTCCCTGCGGATCTCAACCGCCATGCTGTCCTCCAGCGAACTCATGTGGTTTTTAACCTCTACGTTTTTACTCTGCAGGATCTTGATGAGTTCTTTATTTTCTATCCCCAGCTCTTTCGCGAGCTCATGTACCCTCATTTTCGTCATATTCAACTACCTCCTTTATGCAATATCCTCATGATTTTTAAGCTCTTTTAGAATCCCGTCTGCAAATCCTTCGTCCAATATCGCCAGAGATGCACGGAATTCTTTTCCCATTGCATGCCCTAAGGTATCTTTATCTCCATAAAAACAAATTGGAACTCTGTAAAATTTACACATATCCCGAAATTTCTTCTTCGTGTTCTCCGATGCGTCCGATGCCACGATAACGAGCTTTGCCTTTCCTGACTTTGTCTCATTCTCCGTCATCATCTCGCCGCTCGCGCACCTTCCTGCTTTCATGGCAAGCCCGATCAGAGACAGGACTTTATCTCTATTCGCCAATCTCGCCCATCTCCTTTTCCAGCCTGTCATATACATCCTGCGGGATCTCCTGTTTGAAGGAACGTTCCAGCCCCCTGCTCCTGACCGCCTTCCGGAAGCATTCAACCGACCTGCATATATATGCTCCGCGTCCGTTTTTCTTTCCCTCGGCATCTACAACAAAATCTCCGCTTTCCGTTCTCAGGATACGCATCAGTTCTTTTTTCGGCTTCATCTCACCGCAGCCTACACATTTTCTCATCGGGATCTTTTTCTTTACTGCCAAATGATTCCACTCCTTCAGACGATTACTTAATTATCTGTTTCAACGAACTCGATCTCTTCCGACTCATCCTGACCATTCTGCTCTCCATGGTATTCGTCATAGTCGTCGCTGATGTAGCCGTCATCATAATTTTCGCTGTAATTCTCGTCGTAGTCTCCGTAAGCTCCGTCTTCATCGTACTCATCCTCATAGTCCCCGGTGTAGCCTTCCTCACCCATGAGTCCCATCTGCTCCATATAGTTTTCCGGAAGATCGCCGGCTTCGATGGCCTGCGTCTCGCTCTTGATATCAATCTTGTATCCGGTCAGACGCGCCGCCAGCCTTGCGTTCTGTCCCTCTTTTCCAATTGCCAGGGAAAGCTGATAATCCGGTACGATCACACTCGCCACCTTCTCCTCCGGATCGGCCATAACAGAGATGACTTTCGCCGGACTTAACGCATTCTCTATCAGGAGCGCAGGGTTTTCATCCCAGTTAATGATGTCGATCTTCTCACCGCGCAGCTCCTGGACAACCGCATTGACTCTGGCGCCGTTCATCCCCACACAGGCGCCTACCGGATCCACGTTCGGATCGTTGGACCATACCGCCATTTTTGTACGAGAGCCGGCCTCGCGGGCAATACTCTTGATCTCCACAATGCCTTCTCTCACCTCGGAAACCTCAGCCTCAAAAAGACGCTTCACCAGTTCCGGATGGGTGCGGGACACGAGGATCTTCGGCCCCTTCGGTGTGTTCTTGACTTCCACCACATACAGTTTGATACGTTCCGTGGGCCTGAATACTTCCCCTTTCACCTGCTCATTCTCGGTGAGCATCGCGTCAGCCCTTCCCAGGTTGATGCTGATATTTTTCCCTACATAGCGCTGAACGATACCGGTAACGATATCCTTCTCTTTCTCAAAATACTGGTCAAATACAACTTTTCGTTCTTCCTCGCGTATCTTCTGGAGGATCAGATTTTTCGCGTTCTGCGTGGCAATACGCCCGAACTCCTTAGACTGTACCGGGATCTGTGCCACGTCCCCGATCTGGAGCGAGGAATCGAGTTTCTCCGCATCTTCGAGGCTGATCTCAAGCGCAGGATCCGTCACCTCCTCAACGACCTTTTTTTCCGCATACACTGCATAATCGCATGTTTCCCTGTCCATGATGACCTTAATATTCTCCGATGTGCCGAAGTGATTTTTGCAGGCGCTGATTAGTGAATTTTCGATCGCATCCATCATTACATCTATGCTGATGTTTTTTTCTTTCTCAAGGATCGTCAATGCTTCCATTAACTCTGTGTTCATTTTTTACTTCCTCCTAATATTAAAAATCCAAAGCCAGACGGATCAGGGCAATATCCGCCCTCTCAAATGTCTGTTCCGTGTCATCTTCATATGCGATGGTAACAGTATTTTCATCATACGCTTTCAATATCCCGTTAAATTCCTTCTGTCGGTCAATGGCCCGGTACGTCCGGATCTCTACTTCTTCGCCCAGACTTCTCATGAAATCCTTTTCTTTTTTAAGGGGTCTTCCAAGTCCCGGAGAGCTTACCTCAAACACATAAGAATCCGGGATGTAATCCTTTTCGTCCAAAATGTCGGAGAACTGTCTGCTGACCGCCTCGCAGTCATCTACTGTAATTCCCCCGGGCTTGTCGATATACGCCCGAAGATACCATATCCCGCCCTCTTTGACATACTCCACATCCACCAGCTCAAAACCCAGCGCCGTGACGACCGGCTCTAACAGATCTTCTGTCCTCTGCTCATATTCTTCCCTTTTCGACACGCTATACTTCCTTTCCTTATTTATTGCCGTGTTCTTTACGGCATGATGGTACACCCTTGCGGTGTTTCCTTTTACCAACAAAGAAGAGTGAACTTTCGTCCACTCTTCTGCCGGTTCCTTATGTAACTATATGCAACTTTAACACCTTTTTTCAAATAAATCAAGTGTTTTCGTATTTTTTATAAAGTTTTTTATTCATATGATGCCGGTGGATAGTCCGGACAAGATACTCAGAATACCGGGAGCACTGCTCCGTCATAAGTCTCATTGATAAATGTTTTCGCCTTCTCTGACAGGACAGCGTCCACGAGCGCTTTTGTCTTATCGGAATCCTCGTTCCCTTCCCGGACTACGATCACGTTGGCATATGTCTCGGCAGCCTCGGAAGTGTCCGCCTCATGGGCAATGGCCTCGTCAAGGTCTGCTTCCAGGGCATAGTTTCCATTGACGCAGGCGATATCAACATCACCCACTGCCCTTGCCACCTGTTCTGCAGCCAGCTCACGGATTTCCAGGTTCAGCGGGTTTTCCTCAATATCCAGTATTGTTGCCTGAAGCCCTGCGCCTTCCTTTAACTTGATCAGACCTTCCTGCTGGAGCAGAAGAAGGGCTCTTGCCTCGTTGGTCGTGTCGTTGGGCACTGCCACTACAGCGCCTTCCTGCAGCGCGTCCAGGCTTGCCGTCTTGCCTGCATAGATCCCAAGGGGCTCAAAGTGGACGTCTGCCACGCTCACCAGATGGGTTCCGTTTTCCGCGTTGAAATCATCCAGGTAGGGTTGGTGCTGGAAAAAGTTCGCATCCAGATCCCCATCCTCCAGAGCTGTGTTTGGAAGCACATAATCGTTATATTCCACGATCTCCAGCGTGTACCCCTGCTCCTTAAGGTCATCGGCAACAGCCTCCAGTATCTCCGCGTGGGGCGTGATGCCGGCTCCTACACGGATTACTTTTTCATCCTCCCCGGAGGCGGAAGCTCCGCATCCTGATACAAGTCCTGCGATCAGAGCGACTCCTGCCGCCAGTGTGATAAGTTTTCTTTTCATAATACATTCCTCCTAAATAATAAATCTGTTTTATTTGATCCGCTTGTCAATGCGGCGGACAAGACGCAGTCCGCCTTCCTGGAAGATCTGCACGATGATCACAAGAAGCAGGACCGTGATCAGCATCACTTCCGTGTTGTAACGGTAGTATCCGTAATTGGTGGCGATTGCCCCGAGGCCTCCGCCTCCCACAAATCCCGCCATGGCGGAATACCCCAGTATGGTGGCAAGGGAGATGGTCGCTCCCACAAGAAGGGAGGGCTTTGCCTCCGGGAGCATGACGTTTAAGATGATCTGCATCCTGGACGCTCCCATTGCCTGTGCTGCTTCCACCACACCCGAATCCACCTCTTTTAAGGAGGATTCCACCATTCGGGCAACGTAGGGAGCCGCAGCTACCACAAGGGGAACGATGGTGGCAGTGGAACCGATGGTAGTCCCCACGATCAGCCTTGTAAAAGGCAGGATCAGCACCAGAAGGATCAGGAAGGGGATGGAACGGATAAAATTGATCACGCCCCCGATCAGCAGGTTCAGAACACGGTTCCTGCAGATTCCGTTCTGGTCGGTCACAAACACGAGCACACCGAGGGGAATGCCGATCACATAAGAGAAAAGGGCCGATACAAGTACCATGTACAGTGTCTCCCATATGCCCTGTCCCAATAGTCCGATGATCTGTTCTGTCATGATATCGTTCCTCCTTCCTCAAAATGAATACCCTGTTCTGTAAGATACTGCCGGATCTTCTCCAGCGCCTCCGCGCTTTCAGGACATTGTATCAGCATCTGTCCGTAAGCCTTGCCCCCGATGTTCTCGGTGTTGGCTCCAAGGATATTTATCATCTCCCCGGAATGCAGGGTAAGCTGTGAGATAATAGGGTCTGACGAGGACTGTCCATCAAAGGCGATCCGGATCACCCGCTTCGCAATGCCCTCCGCGTCAAACTGATTGTCCGGCAGGATCAGCTTTCTCGCCGTCTCAGACTGGGGATTTAAAAATACATCCTTCACCGCTCCCATCTCCACGATCTCCCCCTGGCTCATGACCGCGATCCGGTCACAGATCTGTTCTGCCACCTGCATCTCATGGGTGATGATCACGATGGTCACGCCGTATTCCTGATTGATCTTTTTCAACAGCTCCAGGATAGATTTTGTGGTGATCGGATCAAGGGCGCTCGTCGCCTCATCGCACAGGAGGACCTCCGGGTTCGTTGCGAGAGCTCTGGCAATGGCGACCCGCTGTTTCTGTCCGCCTGAGAGCTGTGCCGGATACGCCCTTTCCTTGTCTGTCAGATCCACCAGTTCAAGGAGCTGGCGCGCTCTTTTTATCCGCTCCTCCCTTTTCACTCCCGCGATCTTCAGAGGAAAACAGATATTATCCAGCACATTTTTCTGGGCGAGCAGGTTAAACTGCTGAAAGATCATCCCCATCTTGAGCCGGGTATCCCTAAGCGTTCTCTCACTGACACCCATCAGGTTCGTGCCGTCAAAGTACACTGCCCCATCAGAAGGCCGCTCCAAAAGATTGATGCACCTCACCAGGGTGGATTTTCCCGCTCCCGAGAATCCGATGATCCCGAAGACCTCACCCCTTTTTATTTCCAGATTGATATTACTGACAGCCAGTATGTCTGTGTTTCGTGATAAAAACTGCTTACTGACATGTTCAAGCCTTATGATATGTTCCTTTTCCATATGTATTGCTCCTTTGAGATATGCCATTATACTAGCACGGTGCAAAAGAGCTGTCTAATACACAAAAAAAATACCCGGCTATAAACTGAAGTTATAACCGGGGCATAAACCAGGCGCTTTCAATCGCTCCCGCTTTACGGAATATCAACCTTACGGAATATTGAGATATTTTTTAATGGCCTGGACATACTGCTCGCCCATCCTGCTTAAGATGGCGTTCTTCCGGGTCACATAGCCGATCCGCATCGTGCTGTTGGGGTTCTGTTCGTCATCCTTGTAAGGCACGGCGACATAATCGCTCCCATTTAATTCCTCACAGATGATGCCGGAGCACAGTGTATAACCGTTCAGCCCCACCATCAGGTTGAGCAGAGTGGCGCGGTCGTTCGCCCGGATGATCCGGGAATATTCGTTGGTGGAGAGGATCTCCTCCGCCAGATAGAACGAACTGTTGTCTCCCTGGTCAAAGGACAGACAGGGATAATCCGCGAGCTGGTCAAAACAGATGTAAGGCTCTGACACAAGGGGATGGTGCTTCCATATGTACACATACGCCTGACAGTCGATCAGGTGGTGGAAGGTCAGATTGGCGCCGCGCAGCAGCTTTTCCATCATTTTCTGGTTAAAATCACACAAATAGAGCACGCCGATCTCACTTTTCATGGTACTCACATCGCTGATGACTTCCGCTGTCCGCGTCTCCCGGATGGCAAACTCGTATTTGGATGTGTCATATTCCTGCACCATGTCCACAAACGCCTTTACCGCAAAAGAATAGTGCTGGGTGGAGACGCTGAATTTCTTTTTGTAAGCCCCGCCCTTTCCGTACCTCTCAAGGAGAGCTTCATACTGGCCGTATACTTCTTTTGCGTAGAGCAGAAATTCCACACCGTCATTGGTCAGGGTGACGCCCCTGCCGCTTCGGTGGAACAGAGTGATCCCCAGCTCCTTTTCCAGCTCCTTCATAGCGCTCGTAAGGGAGGGCTGGGAGACATAGAGTTGCTCCGCGGCCTTGTTAAATGATTTTGTCTCCGCAATGGTAATGACGTAATTCAGCTGTGTTAATGTCATTTCGTTCTCCTCTTGTCGTAATCATCGAGAAAATGATAGGAAACGCCGTCCTTCTGATATCCGATCACAGTTCGCAGGTTCACGTTCCTGACACTGTTGAATATATTCGTCTCAATGACCTTGCTCGTCTTCCTAAACTGAGCGATCAGTTCCTTCATCTCGTTTCGCTTGGATCCCTTCTCTCCCCCGCACGCGGAGCACGCCTCGGTAAAGCGGCAGGCGCACTGGATAAACTGAAGTCCGTTATAGTCCCGCCATGCCTTGATCGCTTCCTCCTTTACAAGATACATGGGACGTATCAGCTCCATGCCTTCAAAATTCTGGCTGTGCAGCTTCGGCATCATGGTCTCCACCTTGCCGCTGTACAGCATCCCCATGAGGATCGTCTCGATCACATCGTCAAAATGGTGTCCCAGGGCGATCTTGTTGCACCCGAGCTCCTTTGCCTTGGAATAGAGGTAGCCCCTTCTCATCCTGGCGCACAGGTAGCAAGGGCTTTTTTCCACCTCCACCACCGTATCAAAAATATCTGTGTTGAACACAGTGAGGGGGATGCCCAAGAGCCTGGCGTTATCCTGGATGATATTCCAGTTATATTCATTATATCCCGGGTTCATTGTCAGGAACACGGCGTCAAAATCCACCTGTCCGTGCCTCTTTAGTTCCTGGATGAGCTTTGCCAGGAGCATGGAGTCCTTTCCCCCGGAAATACAGACAGCGATCTTATCTCCTTCCTGGATAAGCTGATAATCATTGAGCGCTTTTGTAAATGGCCTCCAGACGGACTTGCGGAACTTTTTGATGATGCTGCGCTCGATCTCGGCCGTCTTTTCCCCCCGGCTGTCCGCGCTCTCCTCCTGCATGAACCGGGACAGGGTCAGACGCAGATAAGCCCGGTATCCGCCGTCTACATTGTAGGCGTCATATCCCATCTCCTCCAGCCTGCGGACATAGTCCGCGCTCCGGTCCCCGGTATGACAGACCAGATAGACCGGCTGTGCCGGATCCATCTCGGATATCCGGCTTTCAAACTGGTCTATGGGGATATTGACTGCCCCGGGAAAGGTTCCCGCCGCAAACTGCTCCGGAGGGCGCATATCCACAACCGTCCCTCCTGCTGTACTTCGATTTTCCAGTTCCTCAATGGTGACTGATCTCACAAATAATCCACTCCCTGTTCTTGTTTCCTGGTTTTTATCTTGTTTTCGTCCCCTGTCCGTCTCTTCTGGCCGCTTTCAGCCTGTTCAGGGTAACTTCCTTCTCTCCGTAAGGAACCTTTGTCTCTGTCCCTTCTTCAAAGAGATACACGTTCTCAAGTTCGTCCTTCTTCTGGAGGCGGATGCCCCGCACTCCGATGGCCGCTTTCTTCTTAACCGGCACGTCCGCGGCAGGGAAGCGCAGGAAATATCCGTTCTTTGTCTGGAGCACGATGTTCTGGCTGTCATTGACCACTTTCACAGCGATCAATGCATCCTCTTCCTGGAGCTTCGTCGCAGCGATGGTACGCTTTGCTACCTGGAATTCAGCCCCCTCTACCTTCTTGACCATTCCCTGAGCCGTGGCAAAGAGAAGGGTTGCAAACCGCATCTGCTCTGCATCGCAGACCATTACGATCTGTTCCTCACTGGTGGAATAATTGCTCACATTGTCGATTGGCGTTCCCTTGTCACGGAATCTGCCGTATGGTACGTCAAGTACTTTGACCTGATGCATCCTGCCGCTATCCGTAAAGATACAGAGCTTCCCTGTATTCATACAGTGGACAATGTATTTATTCTCACTGTCCGCCGCCTCTTTATTTCTTTCATATACGGACAAGTCGATGGTCTTCGCGTATCCAAAACGGTCCATGAGGAAGACAACTTCCTGCTCCTCGATCTTCTTCTCCTCGAAGACTGCCTCCTCCGCGTTTTCCACAACTGTGCGGCGCTTCCGCGCGTACTCTTTTTTAAATGCATCCAGTTCTTCTATGATGACGCCTGCCATAGAATCGTAATTGTTCAGGATATCCTCATACCTTGCGATATTTTTCAGGGTCTGTTCATGCTCCGCGATCAGAGCCTCGATCTCCAGTCCGATGAGACGGTACAGGCGCATCTCAAGGATGGCGGTAGCCTGACGCTCGGTGAAACGGAGCAGCGCTGCCATTTTCTTCGAGATATTGGACTTGAACGTGATGTTGTCCGTCACGCCGTTCACCAGACAGGCTCGTGCGTCCTTGACGGACTTGCTGCCTCTTAAGATCTCTATGATCAGATCGATCACATCGCACGCCTTGATAAGACCTTCCTGGACCTCGCTCTTTTCCCGCTCTTTCGCAAGGAGAGTCTTATATTTTCGTGTTGCCAGCTCAAACTGAAAATCAACGTGATGTTCAATGATCTTTTTAAGACCCAGCGTTTCCGGGCGTCCGTCCGCCACTGCCAGCATGTTCACGCCGAAGGTGTCCTCCAGGCGGGTCTTCTTGTAGAGCATGTTTTTCAGGTTTTCCGCGTCCGCCCCTCTCTTTAACTCCAGAACGATACGGATGCCCTCCTTGGAGGACTGGTTGGAGATATCCACGATATCCGTGGTCTTTTTTGTCTCAACGAGGTTTGCCACATCATTTAGGAACTTCCCGATGCCTGTTCCGATCATGGTGTAAGGGATCTCACTGATGACAAGCTGCTTTTTCCCGCCCTTTAACTCTTCCAGCTCCACCTTGCCCCGGATCTTGATCTTACCCTGCCCGGTCTCGTAGATGTCCAGAAGGTCATCCTTATTGACCACGATGCCCCCGGTGGGGAAGTCCGGCCCTTTGATGTACTTCATGAGCTGCCTTGTGCTGATCTCGTCATTCTTCATGTACGCCTTGACCGCGTCAATGACCTCGCCCAGATTGTGGGTAGGGATGCTGGTCGCCATACCGACCGCGATCCCCTCCGCGCCGTTTACGAGCAGGTTCGGGACCCGCATGGGAAGGACGAGAGGCTCTTTTTCCGTCTCGTCAAAGTTCGGTCCGAAGTCAATGACGTCCTTATCCAGATCTGCAAGACACACTTCCTGTGTAAACTTCGTAAGCCTTGCCTCAGTGTAACGCATGGCGGCAGCTCCGTCCCCTTCGATGGAGCCGAAATTTCCGTGTCCGTCCACCAGCGTCTGTCCCTTCTTAAAGTCCTGGGCCATGACGACAAGTGCCTCGTAGATAGAGCTGTCTCCGTGGGGATGGTATTTACCCATTGTGTCTCCCACGATGCGGGCGCATTTCCGGTAAGGCTTGTCATAGCGGATGCCCAGCTCGTACATATCATAGAGAGTGCGGCGCTGGACAGGCTTCAGCCCATCTCTCACATCCGGCAGGGCGCGGGCAATGATCACACTCATGGCGTAATCGATATATGATTTTTTCATAAGGTCTGAGTATTCTGTCCTTATAATCTGTGATTCACCGTTCATTCCTCATTCTCCTTTATCAGATATCCAGCTCTGCCTCTGTCGCGTTTTCATAGATAAACGCGCGCCTCGGCGGTACCTCCATGCCCATGAGCATCTCCGTCACCCCGGACGCCATCCTTGCGTCCTCGATCTCGACCAGTTTGAGGAGACGCCTTTCCGGATCAAGAGTTGTCTCCCACAGCTGCTCCGCGTCCATCTCCCCGAGTCCTTTGTATCTCTGGAGAGTGAACGGACCGTTATGTGTCTTCCGATACTTCTCCAGCGCCTTGTCATCATAGAGGTATTCCTCCTCCCCGCTCTTTGGCATCGCCTTGTAGAGAGGCGGCATGGCAATATACACATGTCCCTCGTAGATCAGTTCCGGCATGAACCGGTAGAACAGAGTGAGGAGCAGTGTAGATATATGGGCGCCGTCCACGTCCGCGTCCGCCATGATGATGATCTTGTCATATCTTAATTTCGTGATATCAAAGTCATTTCCATACCCTTCAGAAAACCCGCAGCCAAAGGCATTGATCATCGCCTTGATCTCCGCGTTGGCGAGGATCTTGTCAATGCTCGCCTTCTCCACGTTCAGTATCTTGCCGCGGATCGGAAGGATGGCCTGGAAATTCCGGTCTCTCGCTGTCTTTGCGGAGCCGCCGGCGGAATCTCCCTCCACGATAAATATCTCACATTTCTTGGGATCTCGGCTCTCACAGTTGGCCAGCTTTCCGTTGCTGTCAAAGGAGTATTTCTGTTTGGTGAGCAGGTTTGTCTTTGCCTTCTCCTCTGTCTTTCTGATCTTAGCCGCCTTCTCCGCACTGGAGAGTACAGTCTTTAGGGTATCCAGATTCCGGTCAAAGTACCGGACGATCTCGTCTCCTGTCACCTTTCCCACAGCTTTGGAAGCGTCCGGGTTGTCCAGCTTTGTCTTTGTCTGCCCCTCAAACCTAGGGTCCGGATGCTTGATGGAGACAATGGCTGTCATGCCGTTTCGGATGTCCGCTCCTGTAAAGTTGGCGTCCTTCTCCTTCAGGATGCCCAGCTCTCTCGCATACTGGTTCATGACCGTAGTAAACGTGGTCTTAAACCCAGTCAGGTGGGTGCCCCCCTCCGCATTGTAGATGTTGTTGCAAAAACCGAGCACATTTTCATGGAATTCATTTACATACTGCAGCGCCACTTCTACTTCTACGCCCTCGGACTCCCCTCTAAAATAGACCGGCTCATGCAGGGTTTCTTTTTTCTTATTCAGATCGCGGATAAAGCCAGTGATCCCTTCCGGCTCGTGATATACGACCCGCTCCGGTTCATCGAGACGCTTATCTTCGAATGTGATGGTCAGCTCCGGATTTAAGTATGCTGTCTCGTGGAGACGGCTCTTTACTTCTTCCGCCCGGAATTTCGTCCTCTCAAATATCGTATCATCCGGAAGGAAATTCACTGTGGTGCCTGTCTTCCTTGTCTTCCCGATCTTCGGCAGCAGACCATCCTCCAGAGCGACCACCGGGATGCCTCTCTCATAACGGTCGTAGTGGATATAACCGTCCCTGCTGATCTTTACATCCATATAGGCAGAAAGCGCATTCACAACGGAGGAGCCTACACCGTGCAGACCGCCGCTGGTCTTATAAGCGGAATCATCAAATTTTCCTCCCGCGTGCAGCGTGGTGAACACGAGCCTTGCCGCGGACACTCCTTTCTGGTGCATGTCCACCGGGATTCCCCGCCCATTGTCTGTTACCGTCGAAGATCCATCCTTTTCAAGGGTCACACAAATCTCCGAACAGTATCCTGCCAGGTGCTCGTCCACCGAATTGTCCACGATCTCGTAGATAAGGTGGTTTAAACCTTTAGTAGATACACTTCCGATATACATGCCAGGGCGTTTTCTGACTGCCTCCAGTCCTTCAAGCACCGCGATACTGCCTGCATCGTATGCATTTTTAGCTGCCATTTTCATTCTCCTTTTCCTCTGTACACAAAAGCCGCCCGGCTTTTTGTGGAGGGTTCGTTCTTACCGGGTCCTGCAAAAGTGCAGAACACACCATTACATACTATACCACCAGTTCTTGTGATTTGCAAACAAAAAAATGCGGGACCGCCACCAGATATAGGATGACCGTCCCTAAAATGAATTTTTCCCGGGATGATGTCGGAAAATATTTACTCCAGGATCACATGTGCCAGAGTGTCTGCCAGGACTTCCATGGCATTCCGCATTTCTTCTACTGTGTTTGTCTGCGCTCCCGCCTCGACGAGAAGTGACTTGGGAAGAAGATGGAGATTATACCGGTATGCCCTCAGATAGATGTGCCGGACAAATCCCGGATACAGACTTTCGGATGCGAGCTGCATCTGAAGGGAAAACGCGAGATTATCCTGTATGTACGGATTATAAAGATAGTCAATATCCCCGTTGGTGCGCGTCCGGCTCAGTCCGTTAAAATACATGATCTTTGCCGTTGGCTTCCCATTGATCTCTGTCACCAGATGGGTGCCCTCTGCCACGCCGTCCCGGTGAAGATCGATAGCCACCTCCAGAGTCGGATTCGCCTCGATAAGAGGACGCACTGAGGCCTCCGCGTTTTCATACGCATTACTGCGGTCAAGCTGGCCGTTAATGATATCATAAACCCCTGTATCATGGATCGTCTCAATTCCTTTTTCATTTAAAAGCTGGGTCAGATACTCTCCCATGCCAACAATACTGGTTGCAGGATCTCCCGGAGTAGAATCTACAAACTCTTCCTGGGAATGGGTGTGGAAGATGATCACCTTCGGTCCTCCCGTCGTGTTGTCGATCTTCATGCTCCTGCCCAGGAGGTCATCCGCATTCAGCTGCTCAGGGCCGATCATAGTGGAACTGTCCACTGTATAAAAATTACTGAGAAGATAATCAAAATCCCTGAGCTTCTCAATGGACATGTCCACGGTTGGTGCGGCGGGCTGTGCTACTGTCTCCGCCTGCCCAGGATCGCCCACCAGATTTCCGTTCTCATCCACCGCGTTCTCGTCATTTGCCTGAGCCTCCAGGATCTTCGCCAGTGTTTCCTCATCTTCTATCGCAGGGCTGTCTGCCGCATGGTCTTCTGCATAGGTTATGAGAGGAAGCCATGCGAGAGCCTTTTCCGTCACCCATTCCTGTATCCCTTTCCCGGGTGTGCGGTTCAGATAAGCAAGCCCCGGCATGTACATCTCTTCAGCGCTCGTAAAGATCCTGTTCTGGAAATCATAGCGCCAGGATCCCCTGCTCCCGCCTGCCGTGCTCCATATCAGGCAGGCGGCCAGAAGAAGGACCGGCGCCGCGGCTTTTATCTGTCCGGATTTTCGTGTTCTTATCTTTCCTGTCATCAGAGCGGAATCCCCTCCCCGCCTTTTCTCCTGAAATTGTATGCTCACTCCGAATCAGTTATGACAGTTACGCAAAAAGCATGTTGATTGCCTCGGAGATGGTATGGCTGATATGATGGATCAGTTCATCCACATCCTTCGGCGTCACGAACATCCCATTTAAATGAGGCGCGATCAGCTCCTTGACAAACTCATATTTCTCCCCCGCGCTGTAGGAACGAAGTTCCTTCCCCACTCCCTTGAGAGCGTCTGATGATTCCAGGGCACGGATAAAATTTTCCATCGTATCATTTACGATCGTCGCCGCATCAACTACGGTGGGAACCCCGATACCGATCACAGGCACTCCAAGCGACTCTTTCGTCATGCCGATCCTGTGGTTTCCCACGCCTGAGCCTGGATGGATCCCTGTATCCGCGATCTGTACCGTCCGGTTCAGCCGTCTGCTGTTGCGCGCCGCCAGAGCGTCTACCGCGATCACGATATCCGGATGCGTCTCCGCGATGATCCCCCGGACAATCTCTGAGCTCTCCATCCCGGTCTGTCCCATGACGCCCGGGACGATGGCGCTGATCATTTTTGCCTGTTCCATGCCCATGGCATATTTTCCGTATTCCTTTACAATGTGCCGGTTTACCGCAAGATGATCTGCCACATAAGGACCAAGGGCATCGGGCGTCACTTCCCGGTTGCCCAGACCGACAACAAGAACAGACAGGTCTCCGTCTTCCGTCTCCTCTTTCCCTTCCCCGCCCCTATCAATATTTTTATCGATCAGTTCACGGATATGCCGGCAAAGTTCTGACGCGATCTCCATATGTGTGTCATCATCAGGAAGGGCAAGGTTCGGCGTCTCCAGCGTCAGATAGGTCCCTGTCGGCTTTCCCATCGCCTTCGCTCCGTTCTCAGTCTCGATCTCCACACGGGTAATCCGCATTTCCTTTTCCTCATCATAATCCTCCTCCAGCACAACCCCGGGGATCTCCACATTATCCGACTCGAACCGCTCCTTCTCCTCTAAGGCAAGATCTGTCCTCACACTGTAATTTCTCAACATGATTTATCCTCGCTTTCCCGGCATGCGCCACTTTTTTGCTCATGTGCTGGCGCTCATCTCATACATCTTTGCGCTGGCAGGCTCATGCAAGCATGATCTGCCTTCGCGCAAAGATGTATGGCTGAACTGTTAATACAGTTTTCTCAATATTTCTCAAAATATGTATTGACAACCCCTTCCAGTTAGCATAAAATGAATGAGTATGTTCCAGCGGAGCGTCCGTGTCCGAATCTGTTGGGATACATGATCTACATTTGAATTTCATGTTATATTTGGAGGTGTACAGATTGGCTAACATTAAGTCTGCTAAGAAAAGAATTTTAGTAAACGAGACAAAGGCTGCAAGAAACAAGGCAATCAAATCTAAAGTAAAGACTGCTGTTAAAAAAGTTGACACTGCTGTTGCTCAGAAAGACGCAGAGGCAGCTAAGACTGCACTGCACGCAGCGATCGTTGAGATTTCCAAGGCAGGAAGCAAGGGTGTTTACCACAAGAAAACGGTTTCCAGAAAAATCTCTCGTCTGTCAAAAGCTGTTAACAGTATTGCTTAATTTTATAGAGATCATTGAAAAGACATCCGTACCGTCAGACGGATGTCTTTTTTTGCGGGGCACCCCCTCCCCAACCTTGCTCTCCCGGTTCTGCTCTCTTGCCCTCCCGCCTCATACTCCCGTCAGTTCTCCTGACAAAAGCTCAAAGTGATTCCTTTCCACCCGGATCAGCCCTTCCCGCTGCATCTTGCTCAATTCATTTGACATCGCGGACCGGTCCACCCCCAGATAATCCGCCAGCTGCCGCCGGTTAAAGGGGATGTCAAACTGCTGCTCACCTCGTAGTACCGCCTGATCGGACAGGTAGGACAACAGCCTCCCCCTGATCGTTTTTGACGACGTGTTAAAGATCCTCTGGGACAGATTGAGGTTCTTCTGCGCGGATATGGAAAGAAGATTGCGGATCAGTTTGCTGTGATAGGCGCAGGAGTTCGGGCAGGTGCGTATGATCCTGCCCACGTCCAGAAAAAGAATGACCGTATCCTCCGCGGCAGTCACATTGACCATCAGCTTTTCTCCCGGCACACAGGCATAGGTCTCCGCGAAGATCTGCCCGGGTCCCACGCGGTCCAAAATACTGCGGTTCCCCCAGATATCGTCGTTTTCTATCAGAACGCTCCCGGAGATCACAACGCCAAGAGAAGTCACTGTGTCTCCCATATGGCAGATGATCTCTTCCTTTCTATAATGTTTTTCCTCAGCCCCCAGGCAGCTTAAGATCTTTTCTGTCTCCTCCGCAGTGCTCCCCTGAAAGAGGGCTGTTTTAGATAAATACAAAAAATTCATTTTTTCTCCTTTTTTGTTGTTATAACAACATCATGATCGTCATGATTATATTATACTCATATCACAGGATCTGACAAGGTCTAAAACAAAGTATTGTGATCATCACTAAAGGAGGACATAAGAAATGGAAACTGGAACAAAAACACAAAAGATGTTCTGCTATCAATGTCAGGAGACCGCCGGGTGCAGTGGATGTACCATGTCCGGTGTCTGCGGCAAGAAACCGGATGTAGCAGCTATGCAGGATCTGCTCGTGTATGTGACAAAAGGACTCTGCGCGGTCACGACACAGATGCGGGCCGAGGGCGCCGGTGTCCCGGAACGGATCGACCGCCTCATCACCCTGAATCTCTTTGTCACCATCACAAACGCCAATTTTGACAAGGAAGCGATCATTGCCCGCATCAAAGAAACACTGAAGACAACTCAGGAACTGCTCCCGCAGGTAAAAGATCAGAGTTCTCTTCCGGAAGCCTCCCTGTGGAACGGAGCAGAGGATACTTTTGAGGAAAAGGCTGCCCTGACCGGAGTTCTCTCAACCGAAGATGAGGACATCCGAAGCCTGAGAGAGCTCATCACCTATGGATTGAAAGGACTGTCCGCGTACACAAGGCACGCCAACGCTCTTTTAGCTGAGAGCAAGGAAACAGACGCTTTTCTCCAGCGTGCTCTTGCAGCCACTCTGAACGATGCCCTGACGGTTGACGATCTGGTGGCGCTCACAATGGAGACCGGAAAATACGGCGTAGACTGTATGGCGCTTCTTGACAAGGCAAACACAGAGGCATACGGAAATCCTGAGATCACCACAGTCAAGCTTGGCGTGGAAGACCGCCCGGGCATCCTCATCTCCGGACACGACTTAAGAGACCTGGAGATGCTGCTGGAACAGACCCAGGGAACAGGCGTGGATGTATATACCCACTCAGAAATGCTCCCCGGACACTACTATCCCAAATTCAAGAAATATAAAAACTTTATCGGCAATTATGGGAATGCGTGGTGGAAACAAAAAGAAGAATTTGAGACCTTCCACGGCCCCATCCTTATGACGACCAACTGCATCGTCCCGCCCCTGGACAGCTACAAGGACCGCATGTACACGACCGGAGCGGCAGGCTATCCCGGCTGCACATACATTGAGGAGGACGAGAACGGAAGAAAAGATTTCTCTGCCATCATCAAACATGCGAAACGCTGCTCCGCTCCCGCCCAGCTCGAGGAAGGCGAGATCGTTGGAGGCTTTGCCCACGCACAGGTACTCGCACTTGCGGACAAGGTAGTGGATGCTGTGAAATCCGGCGCCATCAAGAAATTTGTGGTCATGGCAGGGTGTGACGGCAGGGCGAAATCACGGAGCTACTATACGGATTTTGCCAAAGCTCTGCCAAAGGATACCGTCATCCTGACAGCCGGATGCGCCAAATACAAATACAACAAGCTGGACTTAGGAGATATCGGAGGCATCCCACGAGTTCTGGATGCCGGACAGTGTAATGATTCCTACTCTCTTGCAGTGATCGCCCTGAAATTAAAGGAAGTTTTCGGACTTGATGACATCAACGATCTGCCCATCATCTACAATATCGCATGGTATGAGCAGAAAGCGGTCATCGTGCTTCTGGCGCTTCTGTATCTGGGTGTTAAAAATATCCATCTCGGACCTACTCTTCCTGCCTTTCTCTCTCCAAATGTGGCAGACACTCTGGTCCAGAACTTTGGGATCGCCGGTATCGGCACTGTGGAAGAAGACATGAAATTATTCTTCGGAGCATAATGAAACGCCCAAAGGAACGGTGGAGTCATCGTTCCTTCGGACATCAAATACAGGACCAGGGAATGTCCTAAAGTTTGTGTAAACCTCTAAACTGATGTAAGATAAACTTACC
>ERZ1090864.27-NODE-27-length-70041-cov-29.959692_pt1 | contig 70041 bp, 53 predicted proteins | sample MGYA00478479_ERZ1090864 | MGnify/ENA primary metagenome ERZ1090864 (study PRJEB33644, sample SAMEA5815743) | chicken gut metagenome | biome: Chicken; feature: Gastrointestinal Tract; material: Caecum | place: Ireland | collected 2019-01-01 | study: A study of the...
ATACAAAAAATGTTGAAGCAAGTTCCCTCACCCCAACATTTATTATAGAGCCTTTGTTTTACGTAAGTCTTGTACGCAACAATTTTCCTTTGTCCCGTTGACTTCCGCAGACCGATTGAGAAGATACTGTCCTTTTACCGTCCTATGCACCTTCGCCTGTTGCCCGAAAAAGGCAAATACAATTCGAGAGGTGTTAAGATGGAAATGTTAGTCACAAAGTTCTCAAACGGAAAGTATCGGAATGAGGGCGAACTCTTTGCAGAAGTTATCTCTGCCGAGAATGTCAAACTTATGGGCGAAATGATCGCATTGCAGGCATTGCGCACGCACAAAAAGTTTGATATGAAAGTGGCAGACAGACTGTATATCGGGCTCATCAAAGATCTGCATCACATGGGCGAGATTGACTATATCGTATCTGACGGATACGACGTTGCACAAACCGCTATCTGTTTCCTGTATCAATATGTCGGTCATACCGTTCACGAGATTTACGGTAAAGACCGCAAAGGAAAAGAAATCTCTATCAAACTTGCCTGCTACCGTGAGGTAGATCGTTTCATCAATCTTCTTCGTAACAGACCGGACAGACGAGGAACGATCGTCGAATCTATCGATTTCACAAATCACAAAGCTCTCCCCACCGATCCCATAAACTGCTTTGAACAGGAACAGACAGATTATACGAAATACGATGAACTTGTAGAAGCGTTACAACTCTCCGCATTGAAGCTTGCAATCCTGAACTGTTATATGAGCGGAATGGGACAATCTAAAGTCTGCGCCGAACTCGGAATAGGTCGCGGAACGATAAATCACCGCAAGGCAAGTATACGTCAAAGATATTACAGCCTCTACGGCTCGCTCTGATATGACGCTCAACTTCATACTTTTTTAAAGGCAGTTGCTTTATATGAGGCGACTGCCTTTTTCTATGTCTTTCCTTCAAAAGTGTGTCCTACGGATATGCGGTAGATATACGGTAAATATACGGGTGTGAGAGCGAGACGTGTGCTTGTCTTGAACAAGTCGGCGGCAAAGCTTCCGGGGCGGCTGACGCCGCCCGTCACCCGCGCGCTGCCGCGCGCGGGCGCCGAGCCAAGCACGCGTCCCGCAAGCCGTACCGAATCAAATACGGAAAAGCGCACAAACAGGGCTCCCAAAAAGTATCGGAGAACTTTTTGGGAAGAGGAGCCGTAACGGCAAAGACGGGCGGATTGCGAAAGCAATCCGCCCAAAAAGCAAAGTTTACGGCGACGACGGGGCGCGGCATCGCCGCGAACCTGCTTGGCGATTGCCGCGCGCATACCGAATCGGGCTTTTTCCGTTTTGTAGCCGTATTTGCACATTCGGAATCCCGGATTTATTCGCCGTCTGTTTTTTCCTCAGTTTTTATCCCCAATGCCGGCTTATCGCTCGCGTTCAAAGGCGATATGACAGACCTGCCAAGTCTTTTTTCTATATCCGTCCTCGCATTTCTCGCCACCTGACCGCCCTCTCTCGCCACTCGTTTGTTCTCATTAAATGTTTCAGGCTTTTCCTGTTTCGAGATTGCCGTCGTCGTTACTTCCGCAAGCATATTCAGGACAAGCTCTATATTCGTCATATTATCGCGTAAATTCTCTTTCTTTAAGCCTTTGACCTGCTTATATTCCTGTACCGTAAGACCACTCCATGCTTTTGTCATTTCATTCGTCAGTATGGCATAGTCTTTTTCCCGTTCTATCCCGCGTGCCTTCCACTCGTCCGTAAGTTCCTTACGCATTTCAATAGTCTGCAAGCGTTGGTTGATCCAGCCTTCCGTATACCCCTTTGCACGATAAAACTCCGCCCCCCGCAGGATCGCTTTTTCGGGGTCGGCTATTTCATCCAGACGCTCGCTGCCTACCTGCGCCAGCCACATTTTGAAAGGTTCTGCTTTCGGCGACGGAATGGACTGCACAAGACGCAGCACCCCTTTCGTATCGAGGCAATCGGTCAGACGCATTTTTCCGTCATCCGCCTGCATTTTCAACCGGTTACAAAATGTAACCAGTTCGCTTCCCTCTTTCGAAAGCCGGTTTTTCAAAACTTTCCAGTAGTTCCTTGCCGTCTGATAATCGCTGTCCGTCAATACCGCAATAATATCGATAACGGAAAAATACCATTCCTCTTCTTCCGCATTCCACAATGTTCTGATCTGCCTGCTCTCAAATACCTTGATCTTATTCTCTGACATACATGAACTCCTGAGGATTCCTCGGCAACTACCTTGCTCTTACATTTTTATTATACCATAAACCCGCATTGCTTTCAAGAAATTCCGTATCATATATCCTAATTCTCTTTCGGCATTCGGTTTATCACCTCTTTGCTTACGGCACCGACGAGGACGCCTTCATCCCAGCACAGGAAGTCGTCGTACAAGAGCAGTTTCTTATCTTCCAGCCCGAACGGGCAAACGACGTCCTCGTCCATGACGTCCGAAACGAAGAATTGCGGTAAACCTTTGGAATAAACTATCTTCTCGCCTGTCTTTTCCAGATACTTGACAATATACGCTATGGCGCTGCCTATATTCTGCATATCCAGCGGCTCAAAATCGGAACGCCCGAACTTTTCGTTAAAATAAGTGTTCTGGTGCGTTATCTGCCTGCGGCGTGTACGGAAGTTATAGTCCTCCATATCCAGCATCCTGCCCGGCATCGTACCTTCGGGGATATAGAATATCCCGTGAAAATGCAGACGCTTTTTCTTCGGCGAACGTTCCCATACCCCTATATACTTCCAGCCTCTCCGATTACAGAAATTCCGCAGACAGCTTTCCACCCCTGCTTTGAAACCTTCTTCCGTATGCAATTCACTATTGAATGTCAGCGTGACGAAAAAATTGAAATCCTGCAAATTAACTTTCCGCATCATCCTTATACGGCGGGATATCAGATTGCGCAGTTTTCGCTGCATATTGGCTTCCACATACGTTTTCGCCTCTTCGTCCGACTTGAAATACGGGCGCATCCGTTTGAGGATGGAGGCTTTCCGCTTATACCGCGGCAGATCCTGATACTTCGCATACAATTCTTCAAACAGTTCTTTCTTTGTCATGAGCCGATTTGCGGTCGGCTTTTCGGATAACGTATCTGTTGTTTCCGTGCAATCAGGAACAACATCGTTGGCTTCATTTTCTTCTTCAAGCGTCATAGGCGCGTCCTCAATAGAGGGCGCGCTTTGTTCCGCAGCGGGTTGTTGTGTTTCCTCGGCAGTGTCTTCCGTGACGGCGATGACTTCTTCCTTCGGCTTCCTGCGCGGTCTGTACGGCCGCGTGGTGTGCGGAATAGCGATATAGTGACTTCCGTCTGAATAGACCTTACACTTCGGATATGGCATAAATTCCTCCTGTGCCGTACAAGGAGCGCCGACAAATATATACCTTACATTTACGCAGAACCGTTGCCGGCGTTCCCGTACAGCGAGTTGATAAAGTAGCTGTTCTGCATTTTAAGTTCGTCCACAGTTTCGTATTCGCGGTCGTTCTTTGCCGTACGACGATAATAGCTGTCATAGCTATACAGGAACGTACCTTCTTCCGCATCATCGCAGATACCGACCTGCTGAAACACAATGTACTCCCGCGTGCGGTACACGTTGATGACCTGCGCAAGATATTCATCTCTTTTCATCATGGCCATCACCTCCTTTTTGAGTTTTTTCAAACGCACTCTGAAAGAATGCGTACAGCTGTCTGTTCAAATTTCGGACATGTCCTTCGCTATATCCCCATTTCTCTGCCAGTAATGCCTGTGTATTATTCCAGATATATAAGGATATATAGAGATCGTACAGTCGCGGCGGCGCACTTCCGATCGCTGCGTTATATTTTTCCGCCAAGCCCACAGCCGTGCTTTTTGCCACACAGTCCGAAGCCCGGTCAAACATCGCCTTATGTGAATAGTAATATCGGATATCCTGTAATTCCCTTCGGATGTGTTCCGTCGTCAAATTCTGCCCTTCTTCTTACCGAACTTCTTCAATATCGAACGAAGCACGCGTCTGTCGCTTTCGCTCACTTCTTTCGTAAGCCTTACAAGCACGTCCATCTGTTCCCCTGTAAGATAACGCCCGTCCAACCGAAAATTTTCCATGACGTGAATCCCTCCGCCTTTCCCCGGGATGGCATAGATCGGATACTTCCGTGACAGGAGCAGCAGATCATGATCGATTGTCCGTTTGCTCACGCCGAACTCGAAAGCAAGATTGACTCGCGTCGTAAACTTGTCCGAGCTCAATGCCTCCAAGATGGCGCGGCGCCTGTCTGCCGCCGTCACGTTTTCCCTCCTTCCGCCGATTTCTGCCCGTATTCTACAGGCTAAAGGTGCAGGTTTTCTGCACCTTATAAAATTTTTTTCTTACCTTTTCAAAATTTTTTTCCCATAATGCAAAAAGGTCCCGACACAGACCGCTTCTGTCAGCGATCTGCTGTCGGGACCTTTTTTCAAGGCTGTACCACTCGATATTTTACTATTCCCTTATACAGACGTAAGTTTTTCCCATCTATTCAAAAAATTTGCCGATATTCTCTTTGACGCTTGCTTTGAAACGATCGATAAAACCTGCGATATAGTCGGCAATATCCATGGTTTTATCCATGAGGGGCGTTAAATCCATCGCGTAGTTGAGCGCGGAATAGGTGTCGCACGCGTGGCTTGCGGAGAACGTGGCATTCGCAAGCCTGCGCCCCTCTGCCGCCAAGTCGTACCGCTTGCCGCCGACGATCTGGCTGTCGAACACCGCCGAAAGGCAGCGCATCAGATTGGGATGCGCCCCGCAGTCGAGATACACTTTTTCATCGTCGCAGAGCCAATCCAAATCGCGCCACACTTCGCAGCCGTACACCTTTTCGGGGCGCTCTTCGGGGTTGAGCATGCGCAGCGCCGCGATGACCTTCAATGCCGTGGCAACGTGCGTCTCGTGCTTGTCCGCAAGGTTGTGCGTGTAAAGATATTTGGGGCGCGCCTTGCGGATGAGCCCCGCAAGCTCTTCGACGATTTTGGCATTGCCCGCGTCCTTGACTTCCTTGGAAGGGTGACCGAGCATGGCCAAAAAGCCGTACTCCCCTACGCACGCCGCCTTCTTCTGTTCGACGACGCGCACCTTCTTCATCTGTTCGTCCGAATAGTCGGCGTATAAGCCGCTTCTGGGACTCCCCGCGCCGTCCGTCACGACGATGGCGCCGAACCACTTTTCGGGCGCGCCGAAACACTCCGCGATGGGCGCATACGCCATAAATTCAATGTCGTCCTGATGCGCGGAGATCGCAAGGTGTGTTGTACGGGAAATTGCCGCCTGTTCCTGCGTTCCGTCCGGAATATATGTAATCATTTTACCTCCTTTGCGAGCATTGCCGCGCCCACCAGCCCCGCGTCGTTGCCGAGGCTCGCCGCTCTGATCGCTACGGGCGCATATCTGCCGCGCCCGAGAATTTTTGTGTCCACCATCTTCTGCAAGGGCAGCGTGAGCGCTTCCCCTTCCGCGGAGATCCCGCCTCCGATAAGTACCGCCTGCGGACGGAACACGTTGACGATATTCGCGATCCCTTCCGCCAAATAGTTCAGATAACGTTCCACGACCGCTTTTGCCGTTTCGTCGCCCCGCCGCATTCCGTCAAACGCCGTTCTGCCGTCCGCATTGTCGGCGCTGCCTTTGCAAAGTTCCCACATTTTGCTTTCGAAGTGAGCGATCATCGCGCTCTTGGTCTGACGGACAAGCGCGCTTGCCGAGGCGTATGCCTCGAAACAGCCCCTTCTCCCGCAGGCGCATGGCTCGCCGTCCATATGTATGACCTCATGCCCGAGCTCTGCGCCCGCGCCCAGCTCGCCCGTGAACAGCTTTCCGCCGAAAATGACGCCGCTCCCCACGCCCGTGCCGAGCGTGATGAGAACAATGCTCCGATATTCCTTTCCCGCGCCGCAGGCGTACTCCCCGTACGCCGCCGCGTTCGCGTCGTTACAAAGCGTGACGGGAATGCCGAGCAGCTCGCCCAGATCGCTTGCAAGGGGCTTATTCTCCCAGCCGAGGTTTCCGCCCGTGACGACCATACCGTGTTCGCCGTCGATGACGCCGGGGCAGCCGATGCCCACGCTCTCCGGCACACCCATGTCCGCGACGAGCCGCTTGATTACTTCCGCGATCGCGGACACGGTGGCCCCGTAATCGCAGCCCGCAGGTGTAGGGATTTTATCTTTTTTGAGGATATTTCCGCTCTCGTCGACTGCGCCGAACTTTACGAACGTACCGCCCAGATCGATGCCGATATGATAACTCATAACCTCGACGCCGCCTCCCTGTCGGCGATGAGAACGCAGTCGGGGTGGAGCTGCAATACGGACGCGGGGACACTTTCCGTCACTTCCCCTTTTGCCATCTTGTAAACGGCGTCCGCCTTGTTCGCTCCGCTCGCCAAAATTAAAATCTTCTTCGCCTGCATGATCTGCCGGATGCCCATCGTAAACGCCTTGCGCGGCACTTCGGAGATGTCGTCAAAGAGACGCGCGTTGTCCTTCACCGTACTCTCCGCCAATTCCACAACGTGCGTGCCGCTCCCGAAGGGCGTTTTTGGCTCGTTGAAGGCAATGTGCCCGTTGCTCCCAAGCCCCAACAGCTGAATGTCGCGCGGGAGCTGTTCGATGAGCGCGTCATAGCGGGCGCACTCCTTTGCCTCGTCCTCCGCCATACCGTTTTCAATGTTGGTGTTCTCGGGGTCAATGTCCAGTCCGTCGAACAGGTTCTTGCGCATGAAATAGGCATAACTCTGCGGATGCGTTTTTGGCAAACCCTTGTACTCGTCGAGATTGACCGTGCGGATATGCGCGTAACTTGTGCCGTGCTTTTCATGATCTGCGATCATGTGCGCGTAAAGTCCGAGCGGCGTGGTTCCCGTGGCAAGTCCCAGTACGGCATAGGGATTCTCCTTTACGACATCCAGCATCACTTTCGCCGCTTTTGCCGATAACTCTTCATAATCTTTGGTAACGATGATCTTCATTTCAAACGCCTCGCATCTTTATTTGGCGTCGTATCCGTTCGGATTTTTGCTTTGCCAGTTCCATTGGTCGCGGCACATCTCTTCAATGCCATACTCCGCTTTCCACCCGAGTTCTTTGGCTGCTTTGGAAGGATCGGCGTAGCACTCTGCGATGTCGCCGGTTCGTCTTGCACAAATTTCATACGGCAATTGTTTTCCGCATGCCTTTTCAAATGCATGTATCATGTCCAACACGCTGTACCCGACGCCTGTACCGAGATTGTAGATATGCACACCCGCTGTAGTAAGCTTTTCGATCACCGCCACATGCCCGCGCGCCAAGTCGACGACATGGATATAGTCACGCACGCCTGTCCCATCTTTCGTCGGATAGTCGTTGCCGAAGACGCTGATTTTCTTCAGTTTTCCGCTCGCCACTTGCGCCACATATGGCATCAAATTGTTCGGGATCCCCTTCGGGTCCTCGCCGATCAGCCCGCTTGCGTGCGCACCCACGGGGTTGAAGTAGCGCAGCAATATCACGTTCCAAGCATTGTCCGCCTTCCAAAGGTCAGTCAGTATTCCCTCGAGATAATATTTTGTTGAACCGTATGGATTGGTCGTTCCGCCTGTGCGGCACTCCTCCGTAAGCGGTAGCTTTTCGGGCGTACCGTATACCGTCGCCGACGACGAAAAAACTATCTTTTTTACCCCGTGCGCACGCATTGCTTCCAAAAGTACAAGTGTACCGTAGATATTGTTATCGTAATATTCGAGCGGCATGCGGCAGCTTTCCGCCACTGCCTTTAGCCCCGCGAAGTGAATGACCGAATCAAACTTGTTTTCGGCAAAGATTTTCTTCATTGCAGCACGATCACGGATGTCCGCATTGTAAAATCTGAAGTTTTTACCCGTGATCTTTTTCACACGGCGCAGCGCTTCCTCGCACGAATTACAGAGGTTGTCCACAACCGCGACCTCGTGATTCCTGTCCAATAATTCTACCAGCGTATGGCTCCCTATGAATCCTGCCCCGCCCGTCAAAAGCACTTTTTCCATTTTACACGACCTCCAATCCAAGCGCCGTCATGAATGCATCAAACCCGCGCTGGCCGACTTCGTCCTGTTTGAATACCGCCGTATTGTCCAGAATGGAGGCGCACGAACGACTGACATTCGCGCGCACCCGCGCCTGCGCCTCCGCTTTTCCCTCCGCCCGTCCTTCCGAGAGCAGTTCTTCGATCATATGTCGGTGCACATACAGATCGTTCGCAGGATCGCTGATTGCAGCCGCGTCGTATGCCGTCTCTCCGCATAGGATATCCACGATTGCCGAAAGCTGACGCTTCAGCCGCGGCGGAAGAATGAACAACCCCATCGCCTCGATGAGCCCGATGCCCTCGCTCTTGATGTTGAGATATTCGGGGTGCACATGGAAAATGCCCTCGGGGTACTGCTCGTCCGTGCGGTTGTTGCGCAGTATCACGGAAAAGATGTATGTATCGCCCGACTTTCGCACGATGGGCGAACAGGCATTGTGCGCGCTCTGCCCCGTATGGCTGAAAATGCCGCAGGCGGGGAAATCGAACGTCTTCCATGTTCCGATGACCTTTCTTGCAAACGCCGAAACTTCTTCCCTGTTCCTTCCCTCAAACTGCACCACGCTGTTATACCAGTCGAGAATACCGATCTTCAGATGCGAGGACGCGCTGCTCCGGTATATCTTTCTCATCTTTGCCCCGTGCATGGGCATGAGGTGCCTGCCGCCCTGGAAATGCTCGTGGTCGAGAATGGAGCCGCCCACGATGGGCAGCGCCGCGTTGCTGCCGATGAAATAATTTGGCAGAAGATCGACAAAATCGAGGAGTTTTTCGGGCGTGCTTTCATCTACCTTCATGGGAACGTGCCGTTCGTTTATGACGATGCAGTGTTCGTCGTAATACGCATACGGAGAATACTGCATGAACCACCTTTCCCCTCCGAGCGTGAGCCTGACGGTGCGCAGATTCCTGCGCGGAGCCGACGTCCCCTCGAATCCTTCGTTCTCCTTACAGAGCGCGCACGCGGGATATTTGTTCCCCTTGGGTGCGGAGAGGAGCTTTGCAACGTCTTTGTTGTTCTTTTCCGGTTTGGAAAGATTTACAGTGATCTCCAGCCCGCTTTTTCCGTCGTCGTATTCCCATTTGAGATTGCGCGCAATCGCCGTCTTCTGCACATATCCGCTCTTAACGGACAGCCCGTACAGATAGTCGCACGCCGCCTGCGCACCCTCTTTCTTCAGCCGTTCCCGGAACGCAAAGTTGACTTCGGACGGACGCGGCATCAGCAGCCCGAAAATATCCGCCGCAAAATACTCCTCTCTGCCCTCAACGCACAGCCCCTTTGCAAGCGCATACGCTTTGATCTCCTCCGCAAGCGCGTCGGGAACGTCCGCTTCCACGACGTCCGCAACATCCGCCGCGCCGACATAGGGCACAGCCGCATGAAAGACGGTGAGCAATACATTGCGCATATAAACTTCATCCGTCTCCGCTAGCCCCAGATGCGCCTGTGCGTATGCCAACAGTTTTTCGATCAAAAGTCTTTCATCCATGTCTTCAAAAAATACTCCGGTTTATGAAAGGTCGTACATTCCGTCGGATTCAAGGCGTACAATTCCTGCCTGCCGTCCGCTTTTTTATCGAGGCGGAACGCGTTCAGTACGACCGCACGGCGGTCATACCCCTGCATTGCGGCAAGCGGCAATTTGATCTGTACGGCGTACCCCTCTTTCGTGCGCGAGGCTTCTGCCTCAAACGGAGGCGGAAGTTTTTTCAATGTCTTTTCTCCGCCCGCAAACGTCACTTCGCCCCAGAACCGCACGCCGAATGGCGAGACTTCCAGCTCGAAGTAGTGCTCCAGATTTCCGTCCGGGGAGAGGAACACCTCCACCGCATCCCCCTGCCAGATATCCTCGTTGTCCTCTTGAAACGGGCTGATAACGTCCTCATCTCTGACATCGAAGAAGAACTCCGCCTCCCGTTCGCCAAAACGGAAACGAAAGGAACATTCTTCGTTCTCCGCGCCCGTCACGTTCTCCCGCAGATAATACGTTCTTCCTTCTTCGAGCGTCATTTCACGGCTTCCTGCATCTTGTCAAAACAGGCAAGCATTTCGTCCACCAGTCTGAACTGCGTGTGCGCGCGGTCCAGGTTGTGCCCCGGGCGGTGCGTTTTGAAATAGGTGTCCCCTTCGAGGTAGTCCGTCAGGAATCGCATCCCGCACTCGTAGGTCATGAGAACGGCGCCCCACGGCAACAATTCTTTTTCCCTTGCCGTGATGCCGTTCCCCACCGCCGAGAGATAGCCGTCAAGATAGGTCTTGTATAAATCGAACACGAAGTGTACCTTGGTAAGGTCGGGCTCGTCCTCCGCCACGGAGTTGCAGCCGAAGCGGATGCTGTCCCCGAAGTCATAACAAAGGCTCCCCGGCATGACGGTATCCAGGTCGATGACCGCAAGCGCTTTCCCCGTGGCATTGTCCAGCATGACGTTGTTGAGCTTGGTGTCGTTGTGCGTCACCCGCAGCGGGACCTCCTTTGTTTCGATCGCGTCCACGAGCTTGCCGCACAGCTCCTTATGCGCCCTCACCCATGCGATCTCACGCTCCACTTCCTTCGCCCTGCCGCACACGTCCCTTTGCACGGCGGTCTCAAAATTCGCATACCGTACCTTCGTATTGTGGAAATCCGGCAGCACCTCGTACAGCTGCGAGGCGTCAAAGTCCGCCAAAAGGTTGGCAAAGCTGCCGAACGCCACCGCGCTCTCGTAGAAGTCCCGCGGCGCGCGCACGCTCTGATAAGATGTAGCGTTCTCGATAAAGACGTACATGCGGAAGTAGTTCTCTCCGTCATGATAGTACGCCTGCCCGTCCTTCGTACGGATGAGCGTGAGGCATTCGCGCATGGGATCCCCGCCGCGCGCAAGCACGCTCCGGCGGCAGAAGTCCGTCACAAGCCCGATATTGTGCATGAGCCTGGCAACGTCCGGGAACAAGCGATTGTTGATGCGCTGCAAAATGTAGTGTGTCTCTTTGCCGCCCTCCGTCATCGTCACCTTGAAGGTATCATTGATGTGCCCTTCGCCGTAACGCTTACACCCGGAAAACGTTCCTTGGGCCTGAAACTGCCCGACAAGCTTTTCAAAATCAAAATTGTTCATTGTTTCCTCACTTGATAAGAATTACGGCGGCGCTGCACGCGGACATGGTGCCGTTCTTGGGCGCCTCGCCGACCTTCCACAAAATTTTGCCGTTCAACGGGAAGGGAACTTCCGCCCTTCTGTTCGCGGGATTGAGTGCGACGACGATGCGCTCGCCCTCTGCCATGCGCTCATAGACGAAGGGATACTTCCCCTTTTCGGCGTAAAGCGCCTTGAATTCGCCGAACGACTGTAAAGCCTTGTGTGCCTTCCTCACTGCGAGCAATTCTTTCACGGCGTTCCACAGTGAATCCGCATTCGCCCGCTGTTCTTCTGCCGTAGGTGCGTCTGCGCTTTGGTCGAAAGGAATGTACGACGTCGCCGATGAGGTAAATCCGAAGCCCGTTCTCTTTTCCCACTGCATGGGAGAACGTGAACCCGTGCGGAAATACCCGCCCTCCACGGAAGACAGCCCCGCAAGATAGCGCATGCCGATCTCGTCGCCGTAATAGAGGAAGGGTGCGCCCGGCATGGTCAGAAGGAAGGCAAAGCAGATCTTCAGATCGCGCATATCCCTTCCGCGCGCAAGGCGGGGCATATCGTGATTGCCCGACGGGATACAGATGAGCCCCTTGCCCTCGGTGGAGGCGAGCATGGCGGAATATGTATCAAGAAAGGCTGTGATATCGCCTTTCCCCTCTTTTGAGAAGAAGGGCGTTTCTCCGCGAAAGAGCGAAGTATACGCGGGCGGGCCAAAGTGCAGCATGAAATCCATATGAAAACCGCCCGCAATGGACTCTTTGGGAACGCCCCATTCGGAAACCATGGCGCAATGCGGATATTCCTTTTCGAGAAAGGCGCGGAAATCCTGCCAGAGACGGATATTTGCGGGGCGCCCCTCGTCGTCGTCCTTGACAAGTTTCAACGCCATGTCAACGCGGAAGCCGTCCGTTCCCAGATCGAGCCAGAAGCGCATGACGTCCTTGATCGCCTCGCGCGTTGAAAGCGCGGCGGGAGAGTCGGCGGCCATCTTCCACGGCTTGTCCGGATGGGCGTACCCGTAGTTGAGCGCGGGCTGGTGCGAAAAATAATTGGCGACCGCAACGCCGTCCCGCGCATACATCCCGCGAAGATAGGCGGTGTTTCCCGGAAGCGACCACGTGTTGTCCGTCCAGATATAGCGGTCGGTATACTCGTTGCGCTCATACTTTGCCGACGCCTTGAACCATTCGTGATCGATGGAGGTGTGCCCCGGGACAAGATCGATTAGCACGTGCATGCCGCGCCTGTGCGCTTCGTCAAAGAAGCGCTTGGCATCCTCGTTCGTGCCATAGCGCGGCGCGACCTTCTTGTAGTCGCGTACGTCGTAGCCCGCGTCGCCGAAAGGCGAATCATACCACGGATTCACCCAGACTGCGTTACAGCCGAGCTCTTTCATGTAGTCGAGACGGGAGGTCATTCCGGGAATGTCGCCGATGCCGTCGCCGTTGGAATCCTGAAAGGACTGCGGATAAATTTCATAAAACACCGCATCCGCAAGCCAAGCGGGAAGGTTGTTCATAATCTTTTCTCCTATTATAAAATGTTCGGTTATGCCTCGTCGCAGCGTTCGATGGAGCGGATGAAGGGATACTGCGCCATAATCTCCGTGAGCCGCTGCGAAGAATATTCCTTGTCCGTGTTGAGCGTGGCGTGGTACACCGTCTCCCCGCCCTTGCGTTCGATGACAAGGCGGTTGAAGCGGTCGGTCTGAAAAATTTCCTTGATGACATCGTTCTCCCCGCCGCGGCTCGTAAACACGATCTTTACCTGAAAATACTTCTTCGTCTGAAAGAACTTGCACCTGATGTGGAACAGACACTGTACGCCGATGAGGATGACCGTCGCGCCCGCGGCGATGACATACAATCCCGCGCCTGCGGCCATGCCCACGCCCGCCGTCGCCCAGACGCCCGCGGCGGTCGTCAGCCCGTGTACTTCGTGTTTGCGGTAGACGATGATGCCCGCGCCCAGAAACCCGACGCCCGCAACGATCTGCGCCGCCACGCGCGACGCATCGGCGTCCTCGCCGCCGAAACCGTACTTTGACACCACCATCATGAGCGCAGATCCCGCGCACACAATGGTGTGCGTGCGGATGCCCGCCTCCTTATAGCGGAGCTTGCGTTCATACCCGATGGCAAATCCGAGTACCACCGCAAGCAGGATATTCAGCAAATGAAACAGTTCACCCGAAACATCCAACGCTCACTCGTCCCCTTTCATTTACAGAACAGATTTTTTTCAATACGTCTGCGATATTTTGCGCCGCCGCGGGCGTTTCCGCCTCGGCGAACACCCGCACCACGGGCTCCGTTCCCGAGAGCCGCAAGAGCCCCCAGCATCCGCCCGCAAAGTGCCATTTGTAATTATTGTTCAGTTGCTCGAAGCGCACGACCTCTCTGCCGAAATCGGGCGTAAGGCGCGCGAACGCCCCCTCCTCCGGCATGGCGGGAAGGCGAAGTTCCTCCTCCACGCAGGCGTATGTATAGCCGCAGAAGGCATGCACTTCCTTGACGATCTCCGAGACGGGCTTGTCCATCTTGATGCGCATCTCCATGAAGAGCGCGCCCGAGAAGGTGCTGTCCTTCCCCGCAAGATAGCCGCGGCAGGTCAGCCCTCCGCTCGATTCGCCCCCGATGAGCGCGTCCGTCTCCCGCATCTTGGAGGAGATGTTCTTGAACCCCACATCCACCGTGTGGCAGGCAAACCCCAGCCGTTCGGCAAGCAAATCGAGAAGGACGGACGTTGCGATGTTCTTGACGACGTCCCCCTTCATCCCCCTGTATCTGACGAGATAGTAGTAAAGGCAGGCGAGGATGTCGTTGCTGTTGACATAGTTCCCCTGCTCGTCGAGGATGCCGAGGCGGTCGCCGTCGCTGTCCGTCGCCATCGCGTAGTCGAACTTCCCGCGCGTCACCTCCTCCTGCAACGGCGCAATCATCTGCCGCGTGGGATTGGGCAGGCGGCTGCCGAACAGCGCATCCCGCTCCGCGTGGAGAATGACGTACTTTTTGAGTTTGTAGCGGTCGAACAGCGGCTTCAAACCCACCACCGCGACGCCGAACAGGTTGTCAAAGAGAAGGTGCAGGCGATTGTCTTCAATGGACGGGTCGAGAAAATCCTCGATATGCGAGAGATACTCCCTGCGGTTGCAGAACGCTTTCACGAGGGGCGAACCATAGAACTGCGCGTCCGAAAGCGCGCGCACGTTTTTCACGTTCCTTGTGAACGTCTCCAACCTTCGCGTGACGGCGACGTCCGCGTCCGCGCCGCCCCTGACAAAGAGCTTGACGCCGTTGTACATATACGGGTTGTGGCTCGCCGTGATCATCAGCCCGTAAGCGCAGCCCTCGTCGCGCACGGCGCACATGACCATGGGCGTGGGAACGGGGCTGTCATACAGCAGACAAGTTATCCCGTTCGCTGCCAGCACTTCCGCCATCCACCGCGCGAAGGCGTCCGACAAAAAGCGATTGTCAAACCCGATAGGAAGGCACGTTTTCACGCCGTCCGATGTCACCATGTCCGCGAGCCCCTGCGCGATACGCTGTACGTTCTCCTTGGTGAAGTCCTCCCCGATGACCCCGCGGAAGCCCCCCGTTCCGAATGTGATGTCATATGTTTCCATGGACATTTCTCCTCCAAAAGCCCTCACGTCTCCGGTCAGAAATCGGCAAAGACGATCTGCAATACAGCTGCCGTGTTGTTCTCAAAACGCAGGTGCAGCGTCTTTCCCTCCGCCCGGACAGACACGGCGTCCTCTGCGGGATAGAAAACGCTGCATTCTGAGACTTGGCGCGAAAGCGGCACGTCGAACTGCGTGACCCCGAGGCTCCATACCCCGAGCAGCATCTTCTTTTCATCCATGAGCCCCACGGCGGCCTTCTTATCGCCGAATCCTGCAAACCCGAAGGGAAGCCAGGGAACGGCGGTGCGGCGGAATGCCGCAAGCTGTTTTGCCTTCGCCACGCCGAGTCTGACAAGTTCCGTCTGCTGCGGCGTCAGCTTTCCGAGATCGGACGCGAGATGCATCCTGCCCATGATGCCGTTCACCATGTTCACGGCGACTTCGTCGTCCGACGGCCGTCCGTCCCGTGGCTCATACTTTCCGTCAACGACGGGATAGCTCCAGAATGCCGCCTGCTCGGGCAGCGCAGCCGAAAAAATATTTCCGATGATATACGGGAACTTCCGATACAACACCTGATCGGAGGCGGAGAACACGGAACTTCCGCGCAGGCTTTGCCAGTCTGTCCGCATGCCGCCGCTTGAACAGCTTTCAAAGATGACGTCGGGATATTTTGCGCGCTGGGCGTCCAGCCAGTCCAGAAACGCCTGCGTCGTCTGTTCCAGGCCCTCGCCGCAGGAATCGCTTGCGACCTCCGTTCCCACGCCGCAGTCCTGATTGCAGTCGATCTTGATATACTGCGCGCCGTATTCTTCCACCATGCGGGCGATCGTCTCCCCCATGCGGCGGCGCACTTCTTCGTGTCGGTAGTCGAGGAAATACCTGCCCGCGACAAGGACGCGCTCTCCGTTCGTGCGGATGTAGGCGTCCTCGGGATATTCTTCGCCGCTGCGCGCGCCGACAACCTCCGGCTCGATCCACAATCCCGCCTTCATGCCGAACGAACGGATATAGTCCGTCATCGCGCGCACGCCGTGCGGAAAGCGCAGGCGGCTTTCCCGCCATTTTCCGACGTAGGGATAGATCTTTTCCTCGTCCACATCGTCGTGCCAGCCGCAGTCGAGAACGTAGACATCCGCGCCGTATGCGGCGACAAGCGGCACGAGCGCGCGCGTGCGCGCCTCCTCGGGGGAATCCCAGGAGAGGTACATATACTCGTTGAAAATGACGGGAAGTTCTGCATCCGCCGCGCTGAAATTAGCCGTAAGACGGCGGTAGCGTGTCATCTCCTGCACGATTCCGTTGAGGCTCGTTCCGAGGCAGAGCGCCGCGCAGCGGGAAAAATACTGTTTCCCCGGGGCAAGGCGCTTTTTCCAGCCGCCTCTTGCAAACGTTCCGCCGCTCAGCGAGAGATAGAGCGCCCCCGCGCAGCCTTCCGCCACTTCCCAATCCCAGCCGCCGCACGACTCGATCTGGAAAAACAAAAACTTTTCGTGTTCCGCGTCCTCAATGATCGCCTGCGGAAGCTCCTCTTTGGCAGACCAGCTCCCCGCATTATATCCTCCGATCCGGCGGAACGTGCGGTTATCCGTTTCAAACATGCCCAGATCGTCGAAGGAGAGACGGCGCGGCTGACACTCGCAGTGATGGCTGTTATGAAAGCGGTAGAGATATGTATTTTCCCTGCGCGCCGATGCAAACCCGCTGACATTGAGTATGGAGACATTCTCCAGAACGATGTCATGCGCGGAGACATTTTCCACATTCGCGCAGACGCGCACCGCGCCGCCGAACGGTTCAAAGCGCGTCGTGACGCGGCAAAGCGCGTTGCCCTGCACTATGGTGAGCCGCCCGTCCTCCCTGCGCACCTCCTCAAGGCGCAGCGCATCCGCCGCGAACGGCTGTTTGGCCGGCGACGGGGAAGGAATATCTCCGCCCGCGACGCGCACGTCGGAAACGGGAATACAGCAGTCGGGCGCGCCGAACGCGCCCGCGCAGAGCATCCCGTTTTTATCTTCAAATAATATCTTGCAAAATTCAAACTTCATGACCTCTCTCCCGGGCCCGCAAGAAGGGCGCAAAATTCGTCGTGCAGACGCAGAAGCGCTTCCCCGTCGTGCGGATAGCAAAAGAAACTTTCAAAACCGCGTTCCTGCAAAAGAGAACACACGAATGTGCGGCCCTTTTTCCGTTCGACTGCTTTCAGCAGGCAATAATCCTGCAGTCCGTCGCGGAACACTTTCAGCCGAAGCGAGGCGAGCGCCCCCTCCTTTTCGGGGTAGACGCGGAACGCGTCCCCCGCCTGAAAGCGCCCCGCGCTGTCCGTCTCGTAGAACGGATCGACGGCGCGCAGCGAAAGATAGGAGCTGTAAAAATTGTAGCCCCAATGCAGAAAGCCGCGTGCGCCGTACTTGTAGAGCATGACGCCAAGCACGCGGTTGCGCTCGGACGGCGTGCAGAAAAAGCTGTTGGGCTCGAAATGCCTGTCCTGTCCCGTACAGTAATAGACCATGATGTCCGCTCCGCTTGCAAAAAAGGGCTCGCAGGCGTCGATGGCGACGACGGGAAGGTCGATGCCGATGTCCCGATACGCAAAATCGCTGAGCGCGTCCATAACGCGGCAGTCGGGCAGCACTTCCTTGATAAAGGCAAGGTGAGAGCGATAGCGCTCCAGATGCTCGCCGTTCGGCTCGTCGGAGAGGTGATACAGCGCCCTGTCGGCGATCCCCCATTCCTTGAATTTTGCGTCCAGCGCAGGCAGGAACGCGCGCAGGAATGCGCGGTACTGCGCACTGTCCGCCGCCGTCTTATGTCCGAAGCAGCGCACAGTCCTGCCGTTTTTCCGGATATAGACGTCGGGGCACGCCTTTGCTCCCCACTGCGAAAACAGGTGGTTCACCTCAAAGTACGCGGCGCCCGCGCGCTTTGCGATCGCGATGAACGTTTCCAGCGCGGAAAAATCAAAGGAGTACGCGCCGTTCTCCTCCGTCACGCCGACGAGCTGCACGTTGGTGCGGTGGTGTCCCACGGCGGTATCGAGCGGAGGCGTGAAACAGGGAACAAACACCGTGTTGATCCCGTGTTCCACGGCAGTGCGGATAAAACTTTCCACGAGCGCGAAATAGCGGCTGCCGTTCACGGAAACGCCGTAATAATCTGCAATGCAGTCGCAGTGCAGCCAATCGGTCACGATGAGGTCGCTCTCCCCGCTCTCTGCCCCTGCGACGGTGAGCGTGAACGCCGTCTCGGCGAGCGTTTCGCCCGCGCACTCCGCCGTAAACGTCAGCCTGTGCCTGCCCGCTCCGAGCGCCCTGCAATCCACCTCCGCGAACACGGGGCAGGCAATGCCCGCGCGCAGAAAAAAGTCCGTAACGCCGAGCGGGCGCAGGAGATCGGGATAGAGCCCCGTCTCTCCGACCGTATAGTCGTCCGCGCCGGGAAGCGTCACGGTGACAGCGGGAATGAAGTCCTCCGCATACAGCGTGACCGCATCGGGGCGGGAGCAGCGGATGACGACGTCCCGCCGCATCTCATCGGAACGCAGAAAGAGCTGAAAGCAATAGCGCTCATTCAAAAGCGCGCCGCCGTATTTCAGGCGGCGCACCTTCTTGGTCTGCGGAAAAATTTTAACAAGACTGTCGGTACAGAAAAATTGCATACGTATTTTCAGAGTTCAACTTCCAGCCCGTCGTATGCGGGCATGATGCCGTGCGGCAGAAGCAGCTTTTCCAGCCGTTCCTGCGTTGGGTTGCCGTTGTGGGAGAAGTGGTTGGCGAAGAACTTTGTCCGCCCGTCCGCGTTCCCGCTTTCCATCAGCCTTGCCTTCACGCGCACTACGCCGTCGATGCCCATGTGCGAACCCTCGTCGGAGACGGGATTTTCCACCATGGTGCAGTCGAGGCTGACCATATCGAAATAAATATTCTGCTCTTTCAGATAGTCGAACACTTCCTCGTACAGCATGCCCGTGTCGTTCCCGTAGAGAATAGTTTTACCGCCCTTGCGGATGACGAAGATGTAGCAGTTCTCGTTGGGATCGTGCCGCGCGGGGAGCGGAATGACGGTGTATTCCCCCGCCTGCACGGGTTCGTACGCCTTTAACAGCCGATAGGTGTAGCCGTCCTTGATCTTGCCGATCATGGTCTCGTGCGCCCAGTCGTACACCTTTTTCACCGCCTCGTTGCCGTAAACGGTGACGAGCGGTTCGCGGATGTTGTGCGCAAAGGCGAGCCCGCGCATCGTCGCGTCCTCGGGGGCAAAGTGGTCGAGGTGGGAATGGGTGACGAAGATGTACTTCACACTGTCCATGCGCAGGCGGTACTGCATGGCATGGATGAAGGAATCGGACGGATAATCGATGAGGAAATCTTCATCGATCATCGCCTGTGAACGGGTGCGCAGGTCCTTGCCGCCCGACTTGCGCGCCGCCTCGCAGTACGCACAGCCGCAGTACATGGCGGGGAAGCCCTCCGCCGCGCCCGTACCCAGAAACTTGAACTTCATGTTGTTACCTCTCTTTGTTTCCCGCGCGGAAGTTCCCGCGCGGGAACGGTTGCTTTTTATGTCTCATGCGTTCGCCGTGAACACATAGTCCGTTGCGGCGCTGCCCGCCGTGTTGGTGAAGAAAATGCCTCCGATACGGACTTCGGAAATACCGGGGAAGTGGCCGTTGCCGCTGGCATTGAAGCTGCACTGCAACAGATATCCTTTCCCGGCAGCAGTGCTGTCCGTACTGTCAGCGGTACCGTGATAGAATTCCTCCACGGGCAAATACACGGTGCCCCATTCATTTGCCTTTACGCCCGCATCCGCCCCATTATTACCGGAACCGATGAGGCAATTCCCTCTGAAGAAATATCCGGATACATCAATATCATCCCCAGCGGTCGAAGCATAATACAGTTCTACCGCAATATACTCATACACCGTTTCCGCATTGCAGGTCACACGCGTATTCGGGTCAAAATACAGGGACTGCCAAGTTCCCGTGCCTTTCCAGCTCAAATACGCCCGCTCGCTTTCCGCAGCGGGAACATATTCAAACGTTCCGGAAGGCTTCGTGAACAGATCGACAACGGAATCATCGGACATATCCAGGAATTCCGTGCGCGTATCGGGCTGCGTCACGGGAACAAAGCCCTTGAGACGGACTTCCTGCACTTTGGGGAAGTGCCCGCCCGTGCCGTCACCCTGAGCAAACCCGACTTGCAGAATATCTGCAGAGCCTTTCAGAATGTTGTCAGTCAAATCGGAAAGCGGAATATATGCCGTGTACCATGTGTCGTGCGGGATCATGCGCAATTTACCTTCAGCCGTATCGTTGGTTCCGAACATCGCCTTGCCGCAGAACCAGCCCGTCACGTTGCCCGTCGCACCGTCCGTCTGATAATAGACCTGCACTTTCAGATACGCATATCCCTGCTCCTGCAAGGCAGAAACCGTTGTATTGAAGTTGATATTGAGCTTTTGCCAATTTCCGCTTCCCGTCCATGTAAGATACTGCCCTTCCGCATTGTATCCCGCGGACGTACCCGTCGAAGAGGTAACATATTCCAGCACGTCGGCGGTGCGCATGTCGAGCAGTGCGCCGGTGTTGTTTTCCGCCTTGACGATCGGAACTTCCAGCGTCTTTGACACCGCGCCCTCATAGGTATAGGTGATGACGAGCGTTCCGCTCGACGCGGGCGTAAAGGTGGCTTCCGTGATGTTGCTGACGACGGCATCGCCATAGGCAGGCGTAAACTCTGCCGTGTGCTTTGCGGTGGTACCGGACACTTCTTTACCGTCCACCGTGATCTTTGCCTCGGGAATAGTGAACTGCGTCAATGCCGTTCCCGTGACGTCCTCGGGCAGCACGATTTGCGTGTTGCACTCCACCGTAAACGATCCCGTAACGGAACCGACGTACAGATCGTCCGCCGAAGTGAGCGTATAGGTATAACTGCCCACGGGAAGAGATGCCGTTACCACGTTTTCTTCCACGTTGCACTGCTGCGTATCGCCTTCGGCGTTTTTGATCTCCGCCGTGAAGGCAATGTCCGTATCCGCCGTGAGCGTGACGGAGCTGTATGCCTCCATCGTTGTGGCGGGCGCGTTTACCGTCACTTCGGACTCGAACGCATACTTCGCCATGACGGTGCCGATGCGCACTTCCGTGACCCCCGCATGGTTGCCGCTGCCCGCATTGTTGAAGTTGACGGTAAACAGGCGGGTCGAATCGATCTTGTCAAAGAAGGTCGCCGCGTCCACGCTGATCTTTGCCCAGGTGTTGCCCTTAAATTCGCGCTTGAGCGGATCGTTATCACCCGTGCTGCCGCCGAGAATGCCGACCTTGGCGTTCTCACCCGTCATGACAAAGTACACCCAGAATTCGACGGTATCGAAATCCGCGTAGCTTTCGATGCCCTGACGGGGCGTGAGGTGGATATCCACCCACAGGTTATTCCCGATATCGCTTCCGTCAACGGAAAGATACTTGCCCGTATAGGCGCCATCTTCGGAAGTGCCCGTTCCGACAACAAGCCTCTCCGTCGGCACACCGCCTGCCGCCACAAAGGAGATCTGGGAAGCGGGGTCGAGCACCTCAGGCGAGAACACTTCGCCCGCCAGAACGGGCTGATCGACGATGAAAGTGCGCGTCGCCGTCCGGCTCTTGCCGTTCGACTTGGACGCGGTGACCGCGAACTCGTAGCTGCCGAGCTTTTCGGGCTTGAAGTAATACCTGCCCTCGCGCTTGGTGAGCGAAACTTCCTCCTTTTCCGCTCCCTTCACAAAGTTGAGCGCGACGGAAACATCGGGACTGCCGCCCGCAAGGTCGGTCACGGTGAAGGCGGGAAGGCAGTATTCCACGTTGAGGACGCCCGCATCCGGCTTGTTGATGGCGATCTCGGGCGCGGTGTTGTCCGTCACGTTGAGCGTGACGACGCTTTGAGGCACATCCCTCGTCGTGACCACCGTATAGGTGATGGTGTAGCCGGAGACGTCGGTGACGTCGAACCGGTTGTCGAACACGGCGACCGCGCCGCCGTCCTTGGTAAGGACTTCCGCGCTCAGGCGGTAAGTGGCGCCGTCCTCCGCTTCCACGTCCGTTTTCAGCGAATATACGCTGCCGAGCTCTGCCGTCTCGGTCGTTTCCGCAGGGAAGTCTTTGAGCGAGAACGCGACTTCTTCCCCGCACGCCGCCAGCCCGAAGCAGAGCGTGACGGCAAGCATGAGTGCAGCCGGAAACAATAATTTCCTCTTCATAGTTTCACCCCTGAAATTTTTCTCAATTCCGTATTTCCACACGGAAGTTGTCAAAGAAGTATTCCCTGTCTCCGTCGTAATTTGCATTGTAGGAGATCTGGAAATTGCCCATTGCCGTCAGGAAGCCGTTATCGATGGCAAGAAGATCGGCAACGCAGAATTCATAGCTCGTCCACGCGTGCGGCGCGCAGTTGTTGTTGGTCGCAAGCAGCAGGCTCGTGGGCGTGCGGTAGACAAACGTCAGATTGACCGAAGAATCGGTGTTGTTGTACGTCTCGAAACAGATGTAGGCGTTTTTGGCGGTGTCCGCGTCCATGCCGAAGAGCACCGTCTTGTTGAGCAGCTTGGACGAGATGTTCATCTGGATCCAATTGGAAGCGCCCGCGCCCGTTCCCGTAAAGACGGCGTGCAGGACCTTGCTGCCCGAGGGCGCCGTCAGGCCGAAATCCTCCGCCTCGACGACCTCCGTAAGCCCCGGGTTGTCGTTGGTGAACATGTACCCCTGCCACAGGCTCTCGAAATCGGCGATCTCGTTCTCCCTCAGGGGCACCTCGAAATCGGTCGCGGACTTTGTGGCTTTTTTGATGAGCCACAGATTGTCGAGGTAGTAGCGTGGCGTTCTGCCCTCCCCTTCCTCGACGACGTTGGCGCTGCCCGCGCTCTCAAAGCGGAAGTAAATGCCGCGCACCTGCGTCAGATTGCCCGCGATGGCGATGAGCGACGATTCCACGGGCAGTTCGCAACTGTTCCAGCCGGGGCGGAGCGTAAAGCTCTTTTCGCCGACGCGGCTGATGGACGTCACGCCGCTGATATCCGAGGCAAACCCCGCATAGACCGTCTTATCCTCGTTCTGATCGTTGTAGATGTCGAAAGTGACGTATTCCGCATAGGAGAGGTCGGAATAGTCAAAGCCGTGGGTATCCGATCTGAACGCGAACAGGACGATGGGCGCGGAGGAAGAGTCATACATGCCGCCGAGCGGATCGAGCCGCGCGGAGCGCTCGCCCTGCGTGACGTACCGTTTGTCCGCATTCAGGCTGACTTTGCCGAAGTCGTTATAGATGAGCGCCGGCTGCAGATCGGTCATCCAGTTTTCAAATCCATTGACGAGGACGTCCTCTTTGAGCGCGGCGTCGGGATCGGGCGCGGGTTCCTCCGTGCAGCCCGCAAAACATGCAGCGCAGGAGAGCGTCAAAAGTCCCGCAAGCAAGATATATTTCGTTTTCATCTGCGCACCCCCTTAAAATCCGTACACGGTCATCGTGCCGAACACGACCGTCTTTTCGGCATAGTTCGCCGCGAGGTCGGTGAAGTACAGGCTGAGCGACCGGAGAGCACCCCCCGTCATCTGCGAAATGTCGGGGATCTCCACCCTGTTCCAGCCGGGCAGAAGCGTCTCGTTGATGACGGAAATTCCGTAGCTGCTGCCCGCAAGCCGCGCCGTCACGCGGAACGTCATGTTCTCCTGCGTCGGATTATAGATGTTCAGGGCAAGAGCCTTCGTGTCCGCGCCGATCGCCGCAACCGCGTCTCCGCTCAGCGTGACATACTGATTGGCGTTCGTCACGGCGGCGATATCGAGCTTTAAGACGTTTCCTTCCGCCTCGTAGCCGCTGCCGTCAACGACGGCCTTTACAAGTTCGCCGCCGCCCTGCGCGATGCTCTCCGAGAGCGCCGCGGCGTCGAAGAGGACGATCTTCCCCTCCGAAAGGGTGAAGCTCTCCGACTCCGAGCCGTTCGTGACGGTGAAGGAGAGCTGTGCCGCCTCCGCCGTGTTTACCGTCACCTTCCATGTGCCGTTTTCGCCCGTGAAGGTGATGCCCGCGTTTTCGGGGACGGTGAGCGTGCTGCCCGCCGCCGCGCGTACGGTGTAGGTCACGGAAGCGCCGCTCTCTTCAACATCGGTGATGCCGACGGAAAGCGGGCTTTCGGCAAGTTCCAGAAGGCGGATGACCGCCTCGCGCGCAAGCTGCATCCGCTCGGGCGTGGAGACGACCTTCGCGCCCTGATAGATGAGGGAAGAGACCTTGCGCTGGATGTCCTCGTAAGAATACCCCTTCGTCTCATACGCATCATGCAGGGCGTACCAGAGTTCGTATTCCTCCAGACCGTCGCGAATGGCTTCGAGGCGCAGCGAGGAGAGCGGCTCGTCCATGCCGTAGGGCGCGCCCGGATACATGAGGTAGCCGTCGCCGTTGGCATTTTCATAGCGCTCCGCCGTGCCGTAATAGTCGTCGATGGGCTGATAGGCACCGTTCCCCACATACTGCTGATAGAGGTCCGCCGCCCAATAGAAGTTGCCCGTGATGTCGTATTCGCTCATCATCCAGCTCAGGGAGCGGGCAGAGACGAGCGTGTCGTCGATGTGATAGGTAGGATAGGGCGAATGCGGCTGGTTGCAGGTGTAGATCCAGCGCTGTTCCATCTGCGCATACACTTCGCGCTGCGACGCGCTGTCGTAAAGGCTGATGAGCGGACATGCCGTGATGATGCTCTGCGTCTCCTCATCGGGCGTCCACGTCGTCGTCAACGAGACGATGAGCGGGAAATTGTCGAGCGAAGTTTCGATCTCCTGCACGAACGCATCGGAGACCCCCTTCGCCGCCGCCTGCGTTTCAAGATACGCCTTCGCGCCCGAGATCGCGCCTTCAAACTGCGCGGCGACCCCTGGAACGCGGTTGAGCGTGTTGTTGAGGTCGGGCTCGTCGATGATGCTCACCGTGCAGATGGCATAGGACATGAGGTCAAACCCCGTCTGCGTCTTCGCGTCGTAGCTTGCGAGCGCCACATCGACGATGGCGTTGAGGTACTTGCCGAAGATCTCCCCGTTCAGCGTGGGAAGCCCCGTGCTGCTGTCCGTCATCGTGGGCGTGGGCACGGCGAACGTGCTCATCTTGGGATTTGCCTGCAGCAGATCGTACGCCTTCTGCGCATACGCCGCGATGCTCTCGTCGTTATAGTTGGAGTCGTTGCCGAACATGATGAGTCCGGGCGAGATGCGGTGTTCCGCCATCACGGAGATGTAGGAATCGAGCATATCCTGCGTGCTGTTGAGTTCGCCCAGCCAATGCGCGAACGTGACGTTGAACTTGGACTGCGTGTGCGTCGTCTGGCTGACGAGGATATCGTTGACGCCGAGGGTGACGGGGACGGACGCCTGCGCGCCGTCATAGGTCACCTTCAGCGTGCCCGTGTACGTTCCCGCCGCCTGATCTGCGGGAACGTTGAAGGTGATATACACGCCCTGATTGTTCCCCGCCGAAATGGTGTTTTCGCCGTACTCCACCGCCTTTTCGATGGGAAGGAGCGCATCGGGATACATGCCCGTCTCGGCGCCGTTGCCTTCAAACGTCGCTTCCACTTCGATGTACTTTTCGTGATAGACGAAGATGTTCTCCGCCTTGAACGTGTTCCCCGCCCCGTCCGTCAGGTCGGAAACTTCCACGTTGTAGGAAGAGATGTCCTTATTTGCCGTGAGAATGAGCTGCGCACTCTCATACTCCCCCTTGCAGGCATTGACGGCGACCTTCGGATCGGAACGCACGGCATCGCTGCTGCTTTCCGCGTCCTGCAGGATCTTCTCCGTCGCATAAGCAGACCAGATGTCCACGGCGTCCGTCTCTGCCTCCGCGTGCATCGCACTGCCGACGGGCAGCAGGATCACCGCCGCAGACAGCATGTACGCCGCAAGTTTCAGAAATGGCTTTGTTGTGCGTGCTTTGTTCATCATTTTCCTCCCTGTTTTTTAACGGATACCCGCCTGTGCGCAGGCAGTGTTGAAATTTGAACTGTTGTTCTCCGTCCAATAGGCGATGATCTGATCGTTGAGCCCCTGTGCCGTCCAGGCGTTCGTAAGGAATTCGTAGCCGGGATTGCCGTAGGGCTTCCACGGCGAGAAGCCGCCGCGCAGCACGAGCGGATACATCGCCACATTGGGCATGATGTTGAGGTCGGGATCGGTGAACAGCGTGAGGCGCTGCTTCTGCATGGCGGAGAAGCTGTTCCAGAGCGTCGCGTTCTGTTCATAATCGTAGTCAAAGGGAAGGCTTGCGCCGCCCGTGACGGAGGCGTATGTCTCCAGCGACTTGTCCGTCGCCATATACAGAATGAAGTCCGCCGCGAGCTCCTTGGCGGGAGAGCACTCGGGAATGACGACGTTGTGGCGGGGGCCGATGGAATAGACGAGCATGCGCGCGTCGTGCACCGTTTGGAAGTCCGGCTCCGTGACATTCTTGCCTGCAAGGTCGGGGAAAGCCTCCTCTGCCTCCGCGATCGTGTTGCAGCCGCTGTCCACCGCCTCCACGACGAGGGAGAGCGTGGCGTCGTCCGGAATCGAGGGCGTATTTTCGCGGATGGAACTCACGACGGGCGCGTTCATCAGGCGCACTTCGCCCGCGCCGGGCGCATTGGCCGCAAAGTCGCGCTCCTCCATATCGAACCAGTCGCCGTTCGCCATGAAGAGCGCCGTTCCGAGCACGACCTGGTTCTGCGCGCGGCGGTATGCGTCGCGCTCGGCGGAAGCGACAAGACCGGTGTATTCCATCATCTCCTCAGTCGCTTCGAGCGCCTTCAGCTTGCCCTGCTGTCTGACGACCGCGCTCGTAAGGTTGCCCTCGCTGTCCATACCGCGGAAGTAGTTGACGTAGTCGGAGACCCCTTCATACTGCGCCCACCACGTCTCCACGAGATAGTTGACATAGGCGGAGACGCCGTAGGAGATGAACGCCTTATCCGACGAATATACGTTTTTATCCACCGAGGCGCCCACCGTATAGTCGCCCGAGGCGCCCGAGACATATGTTCCCGTTGCGATGCTCTCACAGATGGCGAACAGTTCGTCCGTCGTGTTGGGCTCCTCGAATCCGAGTGCCGCAAGAACGGTCGCATTGTACGCAATGCCCGTCATGCCGGAGGCAAACGTCGCCGTGTAGTAGTGCGGATCCTCGGCAGTGCTCGACGGGTCGCGGTTGGATTCCAGAACGGAATCGAACATCTTCTTCGCGAACGTCACGTTCTCGCCGGGGATCGTCTTTTCATAGACGAGCTCCGTGAGATCCACTGCCGAGTTCCCCTCTCCGAGGAAGCCCTCCAGATTGGTGCACATGATGACGTCGTAATCGGTGCTGTTGTTGGTCAGCCAGTTCTTGGAATTCTGCTCCACGGCATCCTGACTGAACGAGACCTGCAGGTTGGGATATTTTTCCTTCACCCACGCCTCTTCCTTGAAAGCATTGAGCATCTGTTCCGCCCACTGATAGCCGTAGCCGAGATTGCAGACATACACTTCAAGCGTCTCGGGGTTGTCCGAGTCGACCTTTTTCCCGCAGCCGGCAAGCACCGAGAGCGACGTGCCCGCAAGCACGGCGGCGACTGCGACAGAAACAGCCTTCTTCATAACATTTTCTCCTTATAGATGCGTCAGCCTTTTAATCCGCCGACGGCAAAATTTTTCATGATCACGTTGGAAAAACAGGTAAACAGAATGAGAATGGGCAGCATGGATATGACGAGCGCCGCAAAATACACGGTGGAATAGCCCTGACGCGGCAGCGTCCGCGAGACCCCGTACATGCCCGACGCAATGGTGGGAAAACTCGGCAGATACATGAGAACGTCCATGTAATCGTTCCATGCCGCGATGCCCGAGACGATGCTGAGCGTCACGATGGCGGGCAGCGCCTGGGGAAGCATGATGCTGAAAAACACGCGCGCGTGGCCCGCGCCGTCCATGAACGCCGCCTCGGCATAGCTCCACGAAACATTTCTGAAAAATCCGTACAGCACCAGGAAATTGAGCCCCGTTCCGCACAGATGCTTCAGAATGACGTAGAGCGGCGAGTCATAGATATGCAGGACGTTATAGACGAGATTGAAGAGCGCGCCCGTCGTCCCGACGGTGGGAATGGTCATCGTGAAGATGATGACGCCGTACATGAAGCCGCGCAGCTTGAAACGGTACTTGGCAAGCGCATATCCCGTGAAGGCGCTCATCAATACGCCGCCCAGCGTATACGCGAGCGTGTACCAGATGCTGTTGAAGAACATCATAAAGATGTTCGCGCCGTTGTAGCTCAGCTGCGTGAAGGCGTAGCTGTAATTTTCCCAATGCAGGGCGGACGGGAACTCGAAGGCATTGCCGAGTGCAAGGTTGACTTCGTAGATCGTCCTGTCCTGCAATGAATTGATGAGCAGCCACAGGAGCGGAAAGATGAGCGACGCCGCATACAGGAAAAACAGGACGAAGACGATGCCGAACAGCACCTTCTCTCCCTTGGAACGCTGATAGAGAATGGAGGATTCGCGGATCTTCTTCTTGAAAATTTTCATCGTTTCCCCTCCCTCAATATTCCACAGCCGGGATCTTTTCAATGAGACGGCGGACGAGCAGAATGAACGGCACGCCAATGCAGGTAAAGATGAGTCCCGCACAGGACACGAGCCCGTAGTTGCCCGTTCCGCCGTACGTTCCGCCGCCGTACACCTGCTGATAGATCCAGAAGGAGAGCGTCATCGTGTTGTAGCCGCCGTCCGGGTGGAAGAGCAGGATGGGACCGCTCGCGTTGAAGATGCCCGTCAGGATGAAGATGACCAGCGTCGAAACGGAGGACCAGATCATCGGCAGAATGAGAAAGATGAGTTCCTTGAACGACGAACAGCCGTCGAGGCGCGCCGATTCCAGCACTTCCACGGGGATGCGCGACATCGCACTGCTGATGATGATGAGATTTGTCGTAAAGCCCGTCCAGATACAATAAATAAGAATGGCTGGCGTCGCCGTGTCGGGATTGAGCAGATATCCCTCCTCGGGCATCTGCACCCCCATCGCCTTCAGGAGCGCGCCGATGGGGCCCGTCGGGGAGATCATGTTGGAATATACGCTCACCAGCACGATGCCCGAAATGATGGCGGGCAGGAAAAAGATGACGCGGAACGCGCGGTACCCCGCCACGCGCTTGTAGATGAAGTAGCTCATGATAAGCGTCAACGGGAAGATGAGCAGCAGATTCACCGCGAAATATTTGAGCGTGTTGAGGATCGCCATGCCGACCGTATCGCCGTATGGCGAGGTCAGCTGATTCCAGAAGAGCGTAAAGTTGATGAAACTCCAATTCCCCGCGTTGTCCTGAAAGGCAAGGACAAAGGAGCTCACGTTGACACTCAGCCAAAAAATGAGCCAATTCAGCACGGGGAGCGCGAGAATACAGACGAGAAAGATCGTCTCCCGCCGTTTCATGGCGGACTTTTTCTTTTTGGCAAGGGCGTTGCGCGGGGACGTCTGTCCCGGAACAGTGCTCAATGCTTCCGGCGCCTGTCCCGTCTGCGGCGCTGTTCCCTGCGCGGTATCCCCCGCCGCGCTCCGAAGCTCTGTTTCCATACGGTACTCCTCCTTATCGTTTGCAATTTTTATATTAACACAATTTTCGGACAAATTGTTGGTTTTATATCGGCAATTTTTTATAATATCTTCCTGCTAAAAATAGATTATTGACAATATTTCAAAATTATGCTATCCTAATCACGGAACAAAAACAAGGAGGAACCATCATGGAAGTCAGAACGGTCAGCCTGCTCCCGACGGAGCTTCCGTCCGCAATTTCCGTCCGCGACCTGTATTGCGTATATTCATACTACTATACGCCGAAATTTGTCTTCAACGGGGAACAGCACGCCCCGTGGGAGATCGTGTTCGTGCAATCGGGACGCGTCGTTGTGGAGACGCCCGAATATACCCATACGCTCCGCAGAGGGATGTGCATTTTGCACAAGCCGTGGATCCCGCACAAGATCCGCGCGGACAATGTCCCCTGCTATGTGAACATCATCAGTTTCACCGCCGAGGAGGATACCCTCATCCTGCCCGTCGCCGACCGACCCTTTGCGCTGGACGAGGTTTCGCAGAACTATCTGTTCAGCATCGTCAACGATGGGACGGCCATCGTCGCGGGAAAAAACCACGTTCCCGAAATGAAAAAATTCCAGGTCAGAAAGTTCGCGGCGCACCAGGCGGTCAAAAATCTTCTTGAACTGCTGCTCATCCGTCTGATCCGCTCCAATAACGACGAGATCGATCCGAAAAACAGCGAATCGAGCAAAATGAATTCGGCAGTCCTTTCCGTCATCAACTTCCTTGCCGATCACCTGTGCGAAAAGATCAGCCTTGAACGGATCGCGAAAAAGGTCGGATACAGCGTATCGCGCATCTCGGCGATCTTCAAAGAGTATACGGGCGAATCCATCATCAATTACTTTATCAGGATGCGCATTCAGAAGGCGCAGGAACTCATCGTTGCACACACGATGTCCCTGCGGGAGATCAGCGACTACCTCGGGTTCGACACCATTCAGTACTTCTGCTCACAGTTCAAAAAGATGACCGGGATGACGCCTCTGCAATATAAGAAATTTGTGCAGAACAGCGATACCTATTGCGATACAAACTTCAATAAGGTCTGAGCCGTTCAGCCGAGCGGAACCACGTCCTCATTCTTTGTCGTTTTCCAGCGCCCGTTCGTGAAATCGGGCACTTCGACGGCCGCACCGCCCTGCCCGATCGATTGCTCCGAGAGCGGCGTGACTGCCATCCATGCGGCTGCGTCATACACGTCGATCGGCATCGGCCGCCCCGCCTGCACGGCACGGAAAAATTCGCGCAGCATGAGATAGTCCATGCCGCCGTGTCCGCAGCGAAGCCTGTCCCGCTCCACGTTTTTCCAGATATCGGGCAGATATTCCGAAAACTGTTCCGCATTCCCGAGATATTTTTTCACGGAGTCAACGGGCTCAAAAAACTCTTCCAGGCCCTCGTCGTCCAGAAGAACGGCGTCAATGTCCTGCAAACAGCACCCCTTTGACCCCCTTACCGTAAATTCGCGGGAATAATAGCGCGGGAGCGTTGTATCGAGTTTTAACGAGATCGTCGTACCGTCCTCGCAGGTGATGAGGGTATTGACGATGTCCCCCTGCGCAAAGGTCTGCCCCGCAAGCGAGGGATCGGGATTGCGCGGCGAATAGGAAAATTCCTTCAGCCCCGCCGCCCGCGACGACACGCTGACGAGGCGGCACATTCTGTTCCCGCGGTTGATGCCGAGCAGACGCGCAATGGGCCCGAGCTCATGCGTCGGATAATTTTCGCAGTTGCGCTTCAGATAGTTGTTCAGCCGATAGTGACGGTTGACGTTTCCGCCCAGCACTTCCGCCCTGAGATCGTGACCGTAAGCGCCGTGACAGTAAACGATCTCCCCGAGAAGCCCTCTTCTCGCAAGCGACGTGGAGAGCAATTCAAACTTGCCGTAGCAGCAGTTTTCCAAAAACATGAAGGGAGTTCGCGTCTGCTCGTACGTCTCCACAAGACGCCTGCAATCGTCAACGGAGTACGCCCCGCCCACTTCCAGTGCAGTGATCTTGCCCGCACGCATACACTCTGCCGCGATCGGGATATGCGCCTCCCACGATGCCGCAATGATCACGGCTTCCACTTCGGGATCGCACAAGATCTCATGATAGTCCGTGCATTTTTTCGGCCTGTGACCGCTCTTCTTTTCGATCATCGAGGCGGCATCCGCCTGCCTGTCCTCATAGAGATCGCAGACGCAAACGATCACGGCTTCTTCCATATCCGCAATGATCGACGCAAGCAAACTGCCGCGGCATCCAAGCCCGATCACCGCCGTTTTTACCCTGTTCATAAATACCCTCCCGTTTTACGACCATATACATTATAACATCCGCACGCGTCCGGTGGTAGTCACATTTTCCTTGAATTTTATAATATCTGACTACATTTATCCCATAAAAAATCTGATTTGATAAATATACGTATACTATCCGTCAAAGCGCACCCGCACACCGATGTTTTTCATACTTTTGCCGCGTGTTTCTATATGTATATTTTGAACTTGCAACAAAAGCACGGAGTAGAATAAATCGGCGTCTTCTTTGGAAAGCCGTTCCAAAGCAGGCTTTCCATTTGTAACGACATATCTGCAATCGAGCAGGGATTCCTTACCGAGCAGACAAAGGTGCGGCTCAAAGAACTTGAAGCGCAGATCTCACAGCTCGACTTCGATATTGAACAGGAAAAGCAGCGATCCTATACCTATCTCACGCCGCAAATGATCGAAGACTTCCTCAATTCCGTGATCCGCGGCGACATTGAAAACATGGAGATCCGCAAAGCCATCGTCAAAGTTTTCATCCGCGAAATCATCCTCTACAACGATAAGATCGTAATCACTTATAACTTCTGCAACACCTTCAGCAAACACACAATCACCCAAACGGATATCAAATCGATCGAAAAGCAGTCGAAAACGGCTGCTTTTTCCTATCCCCTTGGTTCGAACAAACTCTCAAGCCCTGCGCCACGCAAAAAGCCCGCTTTCGGCGGGCTTTTTGCGTGGCATAAAAAAATCTGCCCGCAGCCGTGCGCCCGGGCAAACACTTGCCTTTCGGCGCTTTCAAAACGGTCTGCAAACAGAAATTTTTGAAGAAAATTCCCCTTTTTGCGCGCAACGTATGCACGATTTTCCAGCCATAACGGCCGGATCCTTCGTTTCACACACGGCGGAAAGCAATCCGGCAGGAGGTGCCTGCCGGGGGATGCGCGGCTCCCCCTGCCGGACGAGGAGGCTACTCCTTGACGGCGCCCGCCGCGCCGCCCTGTATGAGGTACTTGGAGAGGGCGACATAGAGCGCGATGATGGGAACGGCGACGAAGATCGAGCCCGCCGCGAACACGGAGAACTCGCTGTCGTCGAGGGAGTTGAGTCCGACGGCGACCGTCCACGAAGATTTATCGATGAGGAGCATGCTCGGGAGCATGAAGTCGGCCCAGGGCCAGACGAAAGACGTGAGCGCCGTATAGACAATCATGGGCTTGGAGAGCGGCAGAGTGATCGACACAAAGACGCGCAGACCGTTTGCGCCGTCCAGCGTAGCGGCGTCGTAGATGGTGGCGGGAATGGTGTCGAAGAAGCCCTTCTGCACAAGGAAGCCCATTGTGGAGCCGCTGCTATACAGCAGAATGAGGCCCCAGAGATTGTTGATGAGGTGCAGCTGCGTCATGATGACGAAGAGCGCGGTCATGTTCATGAAGTTGGGGAAGATGCCGAGAATGAGCGTCGCCTTCATCATGGCCTTGCGGCTTCTGAAGCGGTAGCGTGAAATGGTGTACGCCACCGCAATGACCAGAAAGGTGGAGATCGCACAGCTGACCGCCGCGACGATGAGGGTATTCCCGAACCAGCGGGGGTAGTCGTACTTGTTGATCTCGGTGAACAGCCTGCGGAAGGTATCGAAACTGTACGTTTCGGGGAAGAAGCCTTCCAGCGTCAGGAGATCCCCTTCCGCATTGAAAGCGGACAAAATGAGCCAGATGCACGGAAAGGCAAAGAGGAAACTGACGAGAAGCACCAAAAGATAGACGAGCGCCGTCTTGGCAACCCTTGCGGGGCGGAAATGCACGGATGCGCTCATCGGTAGGTATCCTCCTTCTGATAGGCAGGCGACATCACATACGCGACCAGGGAGAAGATCGCCATGAACGCAAACAGGATAAGGCTCAGGGCGGATCCGAGCGAATACAGCCGTTTTTCCACCGTGAGGTTATACATCCAGTTGATGAGCAGGTCGGAACTGTTTGCGTTGAAATACCCCGACGCGTAGGCCTCCTCGGGACGCAGGAAGTAGAAGATGCTGAAATTGTTGAACTGATTGATGAACGTGCTGATGATGACGGGCGTCGTGGCGAAGAGCACGAACGGGAGCGTCAGATACCAGAACTGCTGGAAGCCGTTTGCGCCGTCCAGCGTAGCGGCCTCGTACATGTCCTTGCCCGCATTGGACAAGATCCCCGTCGCCAGGAACATGACGGACGGCACGCCGACCCAGGCGCAGCAGAAGAGGCCGAGAAGGCGCAGCGACCATTTGGAGTCATAGGAAATGATGGTAAATTTGGAAGAGACCCAGCCCCAGTCCTTCAACAGCCCGACGATGGGACCGCTGTCGCAGAACATGAAGTAAAAGCCCGTGAGCGTGATAAAACTGGGAATGGCGTAGGCGAACATGGGAAATACCCGCCAGAACCGTTTCCATTTCAGGCAGGCGGAGTTGTAGAGCAACGCGAGGCCGAGTCCGCCGAAGTAGACGAGGAAGGTCGATCCGAACGCCCACAGGACGTTCCAGACGAGGATCTTGCCCATTGTCCCGATGTATTCGCTCATCGTGAAGATGACCTTGAAGCTGTTCAGGCCCGTCCAGCTGACGAGTTTGGGCGGAACGACTTCGCCGTAGTCGGTGAAGGCGACGAGCGCCGTAAACACGATGGGCATGATGTTGAAGACGCACACAAAGACGAGCGGCAGCGTCAGGGTCAGAAAATAGAACTTCTTGTTGATGAGCGTCTGACAGCTCTCGAAAAACGTGCGCACCCGATTGCCCTTGCGGATCTCGCCCGTCGTATAGATGACGTCGCGGAGATTGGCATAGTACGCCAGGGCAAACAAGAGCACGAAAAAGACCGTCGTAATGCCCCATGCGAGCATGGAGACGGAGTTATCGCCCTCGATGCCCATGATCGGGACACCCTCCACGGTGCCGAGCGTGATGAGCCCGACGAGGTTTTCGACGCCCGCAAAGACAAGAAAGAGGATAAATCCGATTTCCAGCGCCATGAGAAGCGCTCCTTTGGCGAACTGGCGGCAGAAGAGCTGTCCCAGCCCCATGAACGCACAGCTCAGTTTGACCTGATAGGGAGCAAACGCGCCCTCCCCTTTCGGCGCTTTTTTAGCCGCTTCCATGGGCGCCTCCTATGCGAGGTCGCCGATCGCCATCGCCGATCGGATGTCCGCCACCAGCTTGTCGAGGGCGCCCTTCAGAGAATCCGTCGTCGTATAAATCGGCGTTTCGCGCGTCGTATTGTCCGTCGCCACGTCGTTATAAAGGGAGGCGAGCGGATCCCAGATGTACTGCGTGTCGCGGGTCGACGGCATCATGGAGACAAGTCCCGCCGAGACGCGCCGGCTGAGGATCTCCGAGACCCCGCCCAGTGCTTCGGCGAGATCGGTGCGCGCGGGAACCGCGCCCAGCGCTTCGCTGCGCCATTTGAGGTTCTCATACTCGGAGACAAATTTCACGAAGGCGAGGCTCGCCTTGGGGTATTTGGTGTACGAGCTGACGGCAAACGCGTTGACGCCGCCCATGGTGGTCGGCTCGAAGGTCTCCGCCTCGATGTCCGTGAGCGTCTTGGTGATATCGCCGTCCTTCGGAAGGCGCGGCGGCGCCACGACGACGAGATTCTCCGCGGCGGCGGCCTCCGCCTCTGCCTGCGACATGCCGCCGCGCACATAGGTTGCGGCAAGATTTTCGCGGAAGGTCGTCAGCCAGTCGGGCGTCCCGATGGTGCAAAAGACGGTGCCGTCCGCATTGGTGAGATAGGTCGCGACCTGCGTCGTCGCGTTCTGCGAAATGCAGGTAGACCCCAAGACGCCCGCCAGATCGCGGAAGAGGTTGAGTCCTACCTCCGCGCCCGCGGCGTTCAGCCCGATGTCGTCATGCGATTCGCCGAACACATAGGCGCCGAAGGAGAGCAGATACCCCGTATTGAAATACTGATCGACGAGCGACATATACAGGCCGTAACGGCTTCCGTCCGACGCCTCCTTCACCTGCTTGCTGTACGCATACAGACCGTTCATGGTCTCCACCATGTCGGGGACGTCGTTGTCATTTTTGTCCCAGGTCGTCTCCCAGTCCGCAGGGAGCAGGTCCTTGCGGTAGGTCAGCACGGTGGACTGCTGCGCGACGGGCATTCCATAATACAGATCGAGTCCGTACGTCTTAAGAAGATAGACGTCCATGACGGTCTTCGGAAGCTGTCCGATCTCCAGCCCCTCCGTCGGAAGGGGCAGGACGTGTCCGCCTTCGGCGTAGCGCATGAGCATGTCGTTCGCCTGGTAGAGCACGTCGGGGCCGTATCCGTCGGGGCCGTTCTGTTCCAGATCGACATACTGATCCATGTTGGCGTCCACGGCGTTGACGTTGTACTCCGCATACCGCTCGTTGAAGGCGTCCAGCACCTCCTGCAGATGGCCCGTCTCGATCGCCATCTGGTTGTCGAGTACGCGGATGGTGGCATTGCGTTCGATTTCCCCTTCGAACTTTGCCATGAGTTCTTCATAGGTATATGTTCCCCCGCCCGTGCGCCCCGCACAGGCGGAAAGCCCTGCCGCCGCAAACGCCAGCGCAAGGCCGAGGCTTAACAGCCTTTTTTTCATTCCGATTCCTCCTTATCGATCACGATGTAAGAACGCGCTCCGATCACATGATAACAGCCGCGCCCCGGGTACGTCAACCCCTCGTCCGTAAAATTTACGACGAGCGAGCACCTTTCCCGCTCCATCACCAGCAATTCCCCGTATGTCCGAAGGCGGATCGCGCCGCCGATCTTTTCGCGCTTGTACTGCGCAAGCCGATGCACCGTCTCCCAAAGCGAAACATCCCAGTGCGAACGGTCCCAGTCAAAGGTGCGGCGGGAATCGGGCTCGTATTCCCCGATCATGCCGATCTCCGTCCCGTAACAGATGCAGGGCATCCCGGGGTAGAAAAACATCACGGCCAGCGCACACCGCAGCGCCGCCTTATCCTCACCCGCAAGCGTCAGAAAGCGCTCCGTGTCGTGGCTGTCGAGCAGATTGAGCATCATCTCGTTCGCCTGGTCGGTGTTGCGCATTAAAAGCTCGCTCAGACGGTCGCAAAAACTCTGCACCGTGCGCGTCTTTTTGGCAAAAAAATCGATGCACGCCTTTGTGAACGAGTAGTTCATGATCCCGTCGAACTGATCCCCTCTCAGCCACGAGCCGGCGTCGTGCCAGCTCTCCGCAATGAGGATCGCCTGCGGGTTCTCCCGCTTGACTTCTTTGCGGAAGCGCCGCCAGAAGTCGTGCGAGACCTCGTCCGCGACGTCCAGCCGCCAGCCGTCGATCCCGCACGCGCGCATCCAGTGCAGCGCGATCCGCAGAAGATAGTCCTGCACCGCCTCGTTGCTCGTGTTCCACTTCGGCATATAGCTGCACGCCGCAAAACACTCGTAGTTGCACGCCTCGGGATCGGGCTTCTCCCCGTGCACGATGAACCAGTCGGAATAGGCCGACGCCTTCCCGTTCTTCATGACGTCCTGAAAGGGCGCGCAGAGCATGCTGCAATGGTTGAACACGGCGTCCAGAATGACCTTCATGCCCCGTCGGTGCGCAAGCCGCACCAGCTCTTTCAGATCGTCGTTGCTGCCGAACATCTCGTCCACCCGATCGTAGTCGACGGTGTCGTACTTGTGATTGCTCGGAGAGCGGAACACGGGCGTGAGATAGAGCGCCGTAATGCCAAGCTCGCTCAGATAGTCCAGCTTTCCGATGATGCCCTTCAGGTCGCCGCCGTAAAAGCTCTTCGGGTCTGGGATCTCGCCCCATTTCTTATTGATGTACGAAGTGTCCTTTTCGCGGTCCCCGCGGCAGAAGCGGTCGACGAAGATCTGATAGAACACCGCACGGCCGCACCAGTCCACCCGCGCGTGGACGTCCGCCGCATTGATGTAGGGGAACTGAAAAAAATTATAGTAGCTCTTTTCGTGGTCGTAATCGACCGTCAGCCCCTCTTCCGAATAGTAATACGCCTCCTCTCCGCGCGTCACATAGAACACATACCCGATGCGCGAATCGCTCACGGGAAGCGCGACGGTGTAGTAGTCGTACAGCGCATCCGAATACCCTTTTTGCATGGGGACGCTCTTCCGATTTGTGAGCCAGTCGTACTTTACCGCATAGATGAGCGTCACGCTGTCCAGATCGTTTTTTGCCGCGCGCAGACGGATGCGGAGCTCGTTTTTGCCGTATGCAAAACAATATTGGGATTCGGGGATATGCAAGAGAGCCGTTTTGTTCACGATGCCATCCTCCCCAGTCTTAACGGAAGGATCGGGGCGGCATCCGCCGCCCCGATACCGAGCCGAGTTATGCCTTCGTCACCGTCAGGGACAACGCACCGTCCGCCGCGACGGAGACTTTGAAGGTGTACCGTCCCGCCTGCGTGCAGAGGAAGTTCCCGCCGTTGCCCCATGCCCAGTCGGAGACGACGCCCGCGGGCAGATTTTCGGCGACCGCCAGTTTGGAGGTATAGCCGGGCGTATAGTAGGTATCCGCTCTGTACGGCGCATGAATGGCGACGGGGATGCAGAAATAGAAGTAATCCCCTTCCACCAGATCGAGCGTCACCTGATATTCGCGCGCCATTCCCGCTGCGGGCGACGCGACTTCCTCGAGCACCTGCACGTCGGAACCGACGCCGAAGTTGTTGTTCGCGAATGCGGACGTCGCGGCGTTGTACGCGTCCTCCGTCACGGTCAGGTTTCCCGTCGCGGGATCGGTCGCCTGCGCATAGGAGAGCCGTCCGCCGAGCACCTTCCACGTCTGCGCGGACGTCAGAATGTCCGCCGTCTTGTCCACTTCGATCGAGCCTTCCAGCGTGTTGGTGGTCGGATTGAGCGTCACCGTGAGCGTAAACGTGTACGTTCCGCCTTCGACGACCACGATGTTGCTCCCCATGCCGTCCGCCTTCCTGAATGCGGTCTCTTCGCCGTTGAATTCGTCCATGTCGGGATAGTAGAACATGGTGCCGTCCTGCGCGGAAATGCCGCCACCCTCTTTGAGCAGGCAGTACGCCAGCAAAAATTCATCCCCTTCCGCCAGCGTCCACGTCTGCATCCACGTCCCCGTGCCGTCCGCTTCGTTGTCCGAGATCTTGAACATCTCATACGCCGAATACTGCAGCTTCTCCACGTTCGCGCCCCAGTTGGTTCCCGCCAGCACGGACTCCGCACTCGTCTCCGCCGCGGAATTGCCGTAGATGTACCAGGTATAGTCGGAACGGTCGATCGTCACCTCCGGAGCGTCTCCGTTGCGCACGACCGTGATGGAACCGACGTTTTTGTCCTCCGCGTCCGTCGTGAGCGTGAGCGTATAATTCCCGCTCACCGACACCGTGATGTTCACCTGCCCGTCGCCGAGTCCCGTGCCGGGCGCGCTCATGTATTCGTTCTCGACAAGATACTGCCCGCCGCGCGCACCGCCGCCGTTCGTGTCGTCCGTGTTCCAGACGCCCTCCGCATCCTGAATGCAGAACTGGAACTGATCGCCCGCGTACAGGTCGATCGTGATGGTGAACTCGTTCTTTCCCTCCGTCTTGGTGAGGATGTTCCCGTTCTCTCCCTCGATCGGTCCGCCGTTCCACCCGATCGCCGCAAGCGGCCCGCCTGCAGACGAGCTGCCCGCAATCGTCCACTGCCGCGTATCTTCCTTGGACGACGTCCACATCGAGTACACGTTGGTGTCCTTGTCGATCGCCGTGTCAAAGCTCCAGTCAAACGTGAAATCCGCCGTCGCATACCAGCCGCCGAACACATATCCCTGCTTTTCATATCCCTCGTCCGCAGGCGTGAATTCGCTCACCGTTCCGCCGCGCTCCACTTCCCGCGTCGCAATCACCGCCGTGCCGTCATAAAACGTCACCGTGTATTCCTCCGACTTGCCCGCGCACGCCGTCGCAACGCCCAGCGCAAACGTCAGAACCATCGCCGACACCATCACGATCCCCAGACTTCTTCGTCCTGCCTTTGCCATACTGCCATTCCTCCTGATCCCTTATCATATTGCGATTTACTTAATCGCTTAAATAAATTATATCACGAATTTTGCGCTTGTCAATACTTTCGGAAAAAATACCGAGAAAAATTATTGAAGCGCTTAAATCAACGAAAGCACATTGACATTTCGGGGAAAATACAGTAAGATAGAGGTATGGAAGAAACAGGAGAAAAGAGGAACATCACAATCGCCGAGATCGCAAAGCGGGCGGGCGTGTCGTCGGCGACCGCGTCGTATGTGATCAGCGGAAGGCGGGACGTGAAAATTTCCGATCAGACGCGGGAGCGCGTTCTCGCGCTCTGCCGCGAGCTGGGCTATCGGAAGGGCGCTCCGCGGAAGTCTTCCCTGAAAAAGCAGGTGACGATCGACGACATCGCGCGGGAGGCGGGCGTTTCGACGGCGACAGTCTCCTATATCGTCAACGACCGCAAAGACGTCAAGATCAGCGACGAAACGCGCCGCAAGGTGCTGCAGATCTGCAATCTGCGTCAGTACACGCCCTCGTCCGTCGCGCGGCTGCTGGCGGGCAAAAAGAACAATCTCATCGGGATCTGCACGCCGCAGAGCCCCTTCCCCGTAAAAAATGCGGAGTACTATGCCCTTCTGACCGACCTGCAGGACACGCTCCGGCGCGCGGATTACGGTACGATGCTCTTTTCTCCGACCGAGATCCGCGACATGCGCATGCACGAGAACGTGGAGGGAATCGTGTGCATCGACCTGACCGAAGAGGAATTCTACTGTCTGAAAGAGCGCTGTTTCGTCCCCATCGTCGCCGTCGGCATGATCGTGTCCGACCCGCTGTTCTTCAAGGTCTACACCGATCACCGCGCCGTCATGGCGGCGGCCAAGGCCGCTTTGCAGGTCAGCGCGATCACATATGTCACCTATCCCTACCGAAACCGTCCATACCTCGACGATCTCTCCCGCGCCATGCAGCAGGACACCCTCTTCCTCGCCGAAGACCTCGACGCGCTCCGCGAGTACGTCCGTCTGCACCCACACGACGCCTTTCTCTTCGCCGACGAACTGCTCGCCGAACTGTGTACGCCCTTTGCGCAGACCCAGCGCCGCGCCGTCCTTACCCGCTCCGCCGCGCACGCCCCTTCGGGCGCGCTGACGCTCTCGCTTCCCTCCGCCGCAGACCGCGCCGTGGAAATGCTCCAAAGCGCCATCCGCCGCGAAGAATCCAAGCCGCATACCTTCCTGCTTTCTCCCCTCGCGCCGTAAGCGCATACGGGCGAGGCGTCATTCGCGCAGGCATGACGGCCGATTCCTTTGACATCTTCGCCAAAATCACGCGGACGTTCCATTCTTTTTGAGACATATTCCCATGCAAACGCGCCCCGAAAGCATCTGGCTTTCGGGGCGCGTTTTTGTGTCGTATGACGTACGTCTCTCCCGTCGCCCCTTCTTCAAACGGCGAATTTCCGATCGAAAATACGGCGCAGGTGCAGTTCATTCGGAAAAAGGCATACGGAAAAAGGCAAGAACGTTTTGTCGGACGGGCGGCGGCAAAGACAAAAGCAGACGGGGCGTCTACACGCGGGGTTTGACGATCGAGAGATAGAGCCAGTCGTTATAGACGACAGGCTGACCGTCCTTTGCGTCGCCGAAGGGAAGGATGTCCTCTTCCAGCGCGGGAATGCGCGTCCGTTTTCCGTCCCGATATTCCTCCAGGATCGTGCGGCAATGGCGTAAACGGCAGACAAGGCCCCCTAGCCGAATGTCGTGGTTTTCAAATCCGTTTTCGCGGCACTCTCTGTCCCATTGCGCGCGGAAGGCTCGGTAAAATGCGCGGACGCGCGTCTCCGTCGTGCGATAGTCGGCGATGAGGGCATCGAGCGCCGCTCTGTCCCCCGCGCGGTACGCCTCCCGCGTGCGCAGTCCCAGCGTGAGCTTGTATTCCAGGACGTCGCAGAGCGACATCAGCGTACGGAAAATATAGCCGAACGTCCTGCTCTTCGCGCCTAAGGCGAGCTTCGCGCGGATCTGCGCATATACGGCGCCATCCTTTCCGATCACCGTACGGTCGAGAATGCCGAAGAAGGGATCGGAATACAGCATATACTTGGACGGATTGGCCAGTTCTCCGCTGCGCAGGTCGAGCTCGTCCAGCGCGAGGAAGGTCTCAAACGCCACGCCGTAGCGTGCAAGGAACTTGCGTTCGATGTCCGCTCTGTCGAAGTTCCCGCGCGCGAACTGCGCCGCCGCAAAGAACGCGGGAAGCGAGGCAAAGAGAGAACACTCCGCACAGTCGTCCTTCCAACAGGTGATGAGAATGTCCTTCACGCCGTTTTCCAGACAGGAACGGATGGCCGACTCGTTGGCGCGGATGCTGAAGCAGTTTGCAGGGGTAAAGCCGCTCCACGACCATGCCCCGCCCGCAAAGACGATGGGATTGTCAAACTGACGGTGGGCGCGGATCATGCGATCGTAGTGCGCCTTGTCCGTGCTGTAATAGTCCCAGTAGATGAGCGAAACGTTCTTCGGGACAAGATCGCGGACTTCCTGCGGAATCGTGCCGTCCGTGCAGAAGTACTCGCCGCCGTTGGCAAGACGGAAGAACATATCCGACCACATCATGGGGTAAAACCCGTATTTCTCCGCGATCGCCGCCACCCGCCGCAGGTGCCTGAGCAAAATGGAAAAGCGGTCCTCATACCCGTGGCGGTCGAGGTATTTTCCAAGCCCCACCATGTGCGCTTCGTCCATGCCGATGTTGATGCGCCGCGACTTAAAGCACGCGGCACAGGCGGCAAACATCTTGTCGATGAGCGCGTACGTCCTCTCGTCTCCCGCGAGCAATATATCGCCCGTGTCCGTGATGTCGCCGTACTGCGCCCAGCGCGTCAGGCCGCTGAGGTGCGCCAGCGTCTGAATGCACGGAACGAGCTCCAGCCCGTTTTCGCGCGCACAGGCGTCGAGATCTTTCAGCTCCTCCGCAGAATAGCGTCCGCGCAGATACCCGAAATAGGGCTCGCCCTCCACGGAATAGACGTCCTCGGTATAGAGTTCCACATAGTCATACCCCATCTGCGCCAGAAGCCGAAAGAGCGTTTTCAGCGTCTCGGGACGGTAAACCCCGTCGCGCGAGCAGTCGATCATGACGCCCAGCGAACAATTTTTCATCCTTTCAGTCTCCTTATCGTATCTTCCACACTCTGCCTGAAACGCGCAATATGCCCCGAAATAAAGGAGACGATGTCCTCATTTTCGTCCATGAGCGGCGTGAGATCCATGGCATAGTTGAGTGCGGTATAGCTGTCGCAGGCATGGCTTGCGGAGAACGTCGCGTTCGCCCGCCGACGCCCTTCCGCCGCGAGATCGTATTGCTTTCCGCCCGTGATCTGGCTGTCGAACACGGCGGACAGACAGCGCATGAGGTTGGGGTGCGCGCCGCAGTCCAGATACACTTTTTCGTCGTCGCTGAGCCAGTCGAGGTCGCGCCATACCTCACACCCGAACACCTTTTCGGGGCGCTCGTCCGCCTTCAGGCGGCGCAGCGCGGCAATGACGCGGAGCGCGACGGCGACGTGCGTCTCGTGCTTGTCCGCAAGGTTGTGCGTATAGAGAAAGCGCGGCCTTGCCCTGCGCAAAAGTTCGGCCAGCTCGTCGACGAGCGCGCCCTCCCCCGCCTTGACCGCCGCCGAGGGATACCCGAGCATGGACAAAAAGGAATATTCGCCCACAAACGCCGCCTTCTCCTGCTCGCGGATGCGCACCGCCTTCATTTGCTCGTCGGTATAGCCGGCATACGGGCCGCTGCGGGGACTTCCCGCGCCGTCCGTCACGACGATTGCCGAAAACCACGCGTCCTCACGCCCGAAACAGGCCGCGATGGGCGCATACGCCATAAATTCCACATCGTCCTGATGCGCCGCGATCGCAAGATGCGTCGTGCGCGCAAATGCCCGATCTTCCTCTGTCCCGTCCCCGATAAACGTCAGCATACGCGCCTCCTTATAATTTTGCCGCGGCTTCTCTGTCCGCGATGAGAATGCAGTCGGGGTGCAGCTGCAGGACGGACGCGGGAAGTTGTTCCGTGACCGCCCCCCTGACCATGCCATAAACAGCCTGCGCCTTGTTCGCCCCGCTCGCAAGCAGGAGAATGCGCTTCGCCTGCATGATGTGACGGATCCCCATCGTGAACGCCTGACGCGGCACCTCGTCGGCGGAGGCAAAGAGCCTGGCGTTGTCCCGCACCGTGCTCTCGGCAAGCGTCACGACGTGCGTCCCCGCGCCGAAGGGCGTCCCGGGTTCGTTGAAGGCGATATGCCCGTTGCTGCCCAGTCCGAGCAGCTGAATGTCGCGCGGAAGCGCCTCCAAAAGAGCGTCGTAGCGGGCGCACTCCGCCTCCGCGTCCGCCGCCATGCCGTTCTCGATGTGCGTGTTCGCGGACGGAATGCCCAGCCCGTCCAGCAGATTTTTCCGCATGAAGTACGCATAGCTCTGCGCATGTGTCGCAGGAAGTCCCCTGTATTCGTCGAGATTGACCGTGCGGATATCGGAATAGTCGGTGCCGTTTTTCTCATGGTCCGCGATCATATAGGCGTACAATCCAAGGGGCGTCGTCCCCGTCGCAAGCCCCAAAACGGCATCGCGTTTCCCGCGGACGACCTCCAGCATGATCTCCGCCGCACGGCGGGAGAGCGCTTCATAGTGCTCGGTTACGATGATCTTCATGAAATTACCTTCTTTTGTCCTGTTCGATTGTAACACGGATCGGGCAGAATTGCAAGCCCTCCCCTTTGTTTTTTCCGTAAACGATCATGCCCGCCGCGCGAGCGGCGGGCATTTTCATCTGCATCGATGTCCCTTTCTCCGAAACAGCCTCAAGGAAATGTGCGGCGGAGCAGGGCGTACCGATTGTCAAGCGGCGAAATTCATGCCTGCGCCGTACCCGTGCTTCCGACTGCCTCGGCGAGCGTCTTGCCGTAGGAAATCCTGACGGTCATGGTGCTCTTGATGGCAGGCGTCCAGGTATCGGTGAGTACGATACCCGTGATCGTAGCGTCCTTCGGGAGCTGGCCGACGTACAGGCTCTTGGCGGCGATCATGTTGTCCGCCGAGATGCCCGAATACAGAGTCATCGTCCCTTCGGAGGCATCGTAGCCCCACACGATGATCGCCTCTTTGCCTTCGCCGAGCGCCTTGCTCACTTCGGCGGGAAGATACAGCGTCTGACCGCCCCAGCTCGGGTGCATATAGATGTACGAATTGCCGTAATCACCGGAATTCGGATCGGTGTTGTACATGAGCGAAGCGCAGTACTGCGCATCGCCGAAGCAGAAAGCGAGCGCAAAACTCGTCCAGCCCTTGCCCGCCGTGACAGCCGCGGAATCCAGCTTGAGCGTGACGGCGAAATATGCGTCTCCGGCGTCGAGGTCGAGATCGAGGGCGAAGCTGCCGTAATCTCCCGTTGCGTAGGTAAAGGTGTCGTCCGCAAGCGCGGCACCCGTCAGAGCGCCCGAGTTGCGGAATACGGTGCCGAAGTCGATGGTGTATTCCGTCGCCTGGATGTTGAACTCACCCAGCGAGACGGTCATGCCGCCGATCTCCGTCGTCGCCGTCCAGATGCCCGCGTTCATGCCCGTAACCGTCGCGTTACTCCCGAGCGTGGCCGTCTTTGTGACGTCGCCCTGCTTCATGGTGATGACCATTCCGTCCGCGCCCCACTTGGCGTCCGCCTTGAACGTGACGTCATACGCGGGCAGATCGAGCGCAAACACGGCCTGCACGTTGAGCTGCAGCTCTCCGTAGACGTATCCCGCCATGACCTTTCCGTCCGAAACGGCCGCGGTCAGATCGTTTCCGTTGACGAGGAGCGACGTGAGCTTGTAGTCCTGCGCGGGCGTCACAGTGAGCGTCACCGCATCGCCGTATGCATAGCCGTCCTGTTTTTCGAGCGCGACGGTGCCGTTTTGCACGTCGGAGGCGTTCAGCGTCACGGAGACGGCGGGAACATCCATGCCTGCGGGGAAGGGAATGCCGTTCACGATCTGCCAGAAATCCTTATCCCAGGACGAGAAATCGATGTTTGCCGCCCGCAGCGCCGCGTAGTCGGAATAGGCGCCGTAGACGTTGGGCGTTCCGCCGCCCGTGGAGAGCGTGAAGAATGCGTTGGGGTTGCCGACGGAATACACGCCGTCGAGAATGCCGTAATTTTCATGGATCGAGCCGATGGAATAGGCCTCCGACGCGCCGCTTGCCACGGAGCGGATCTCCACGAAACAGTGGACGACGCGCGCCTCGCCCATGCTGTCCCTTGCAAAGAAGAACCCGCTGCGATTGGGGACAAGGCCGCCGTGTTGCAGGAGGCAGGAGACGTAGACATTTTCCACTCTGCCGCAGCCGGCCGACACAACGAACCCGCCCTGGCCCAGATGTACGGCATTGGTGAAGGCGACGTTGCGGATGATGCCGCTCTGGTGGAGCAGGCCGACGAAGCCGCCCGCATCCGAACACTGCATCTGAATGTCGTCGACGGTGTAGCCCATGCCGTCAAAGACGCCCTTGAAGCCGTAGATGCGGCCGTTGAAGCAGTCGAGGTCGGAACCGTTGTTGAGCTGTTTGAAGATGGAATAGGTGCTGAACGGAACGTATGTCTTTCCGCCGAAGTCGATGTCGTTGCCGAGCACGAACCAGCCGTCCCAGACGGGGCCGGAGGCCGCCTGCTTGGCGACGGAGCCCCAGTTTGCAAGCTCGTCGGCGTCATTGATGACCTGGGTGTAGACGTCTGCGGGAATGACATAGACCGCCTTGTCCGTCTCGACGGCAATGGTCTTGTCCGGGCCGAGCTCCGTCGCGGCGACGGGCAGCGCGCTCTTGTCGAGATAGAGCATCTGCGCATCCGCGTCGTAGCGGTCCAGAAGGTTGACGCCGCCGTCGATGGTGACGCGCTCCACCGTCCCCTCCGCCGCAAGCGCGAGCGTTCCGACGGACGTCTCAAAAACGACGGGATCAAGCGTCACTTCGGGGCGCACGACTTCGACAAACAGCTTGACGAAATTGCCGCCGCAGGCGCCCGTGAGCGTCGCCGTTCCGACTTTCTGTGCGGAGATCGTGCCGTCCGCGCCGACGAGGACCACGTCGCTGTCGTCGCTCGTCCATGCGATCTCGAGATCGGAGAGCTCCCCGTTCTGATAGACGGTCACGGCGGGCTTGGTGACGGACGAATAGTCCTCCGTCTCGACCAGAGCGAGCGTCGTCTTATAGCCGCCCTCTACGGGAGTATAGCCCTCTACCTCGAAGGAGATGGACGAATCGCACACTTTGACGGCGACCGTCTGCGCCATGGGGATCCCCCACAGCTGCGAGGAGACGGTAAAGCTCGTTTCCCCGTATTCGAGGCCCTCGAGCACGGCGGACGTGCCGTCCTGCGCGGGCGTCAGGGAGACGAATTCCTCGCCGCCCTCCGCGAGCGTCCAGGTATAGCTGACGGGGTCGATGGGCGCATTGCCCTTGTAGGTCACGCTCGCCGTGACGGTAAAATCGGAATCCTTGTCCAGGCTGACGGACGCATTGCTGAGCGTGAGCACGGGCGCCGACATGGAGTTGACGACGGTGATCGTACACTGCGCCTGGGCCTCGCCCGCCTTTGCGGTGATGACCGCCGTTCCCGCCGCGACCGAGCGGACCAACCCGCCGTCGACCGTCGCGACGTCCTCGTCGGAGCTGCTCCATGTGACTGTCCCCTCTGCCGTCGCCGTGAGCTGAATCTGCTCATGCAGGTCGAGTTCATAGGCCGTGTGGCTGAGCGTGATTTCCGTTCCGCCGCCGGACGGCTCTTCCGTTGCGGGCTTGCAGGCCGCGAACGCCACCAGACCGAGTGCCAGCGAAAGCGCTGCGATCGGCCAGAATCTTGTCTTTTTCATATTGTTCCTCCCTTATCAATTTTCATCAGGCGACCGTAGCGCCTCATTCCCAGGAATTGAAGATGGTATCGAGCGAGACCGTCTCGCTGTACATGGTGATGGACAGCGCCGTGCAGTCTGCACGGAAGGCGTCACGCATGGATTTGAGCGTCTCCTGCGAATAGGAGCCGGTGTGCAGCGTGACGAGCGCAAAGCGCGGGAAGATCGTCTCGATGGTGATGTGCTCCCGCAGCGTCTCATAGAGCGTCGGATCGGTGGCGCGGTACGGCTCGATCGCCGCATACGCCTCGTCCATGTACCCGAGCCACTGTTCCAGCATCCGCTTGGGCCAGAACCGCGCCTGGGCGATGTCGTCGTAGATGCCGCCGCCCACTTCGGGATAATTGGTCTCGATGTATTTGAGCTGTGTCTGCAGCTCGTCGAAGTACCGGCGCATGGGTTCGGCCGCCTCGCGGAAGTAGTTGGCGAAGAAGTCGTCCACGATCTCGGCATAGTTGGAATTGACGTTCCAGAGCGCCTTATAGTTGAAGTACTCCTTCAGCTTCCCGAACGCCGTCACGTTGCCCTGGTTGTACTGGCCCTCGGGGAACATCAGAATGGCGTTGTTTTCCTTGCAGAAGCGGTAGGTCTCGATCATGGTGTCGTAGGAATTGAGCGGATAGAGATAGTAGCTGTAATTGGTCTCGTACAGCCACATATGCAGCATCTCGGAGCAGGCGCCCCAGCCCTCGATGACGTCCGCCGTCGTCTGATTGACGGGATCGTAGAAGGAGGCATTGTAGGCGGCGTCGATGGGCGCGATGTACACGCCGACGTGCTCGTTGCAGACGACGCTCTCGTCGACGGGTTGGAAGGTACCGTTCACCTCTTTGACGGGAGGCGTGAACATCTTGCGGTACGCAAAGAAGAGGACGTTGACTTCGCGCGGGGTCGTTCCCTCCGCCTCCGCCTTCTCGGCGAGGTATTCGTTGAGCCGTTCGGCGACAGCGTTGCAGAACTTGACGACGGCGGCGGAATCGGTGCCGTATTTTTCATATTCCGCGGTGCAGGCATCGCAGCGGCAGGCGTCCGTGTTGTCCTCGATGGTGATGGTGACGTTTTCCAGATCGGGCCGCGCTTCCACGGCGGGGATCATCGTCTTCATGAGTTCGTCGATCATCGCCTCGTAGTACTCGGGAACGCCGCGCGCGGTATAGCAGAGCTGCGACTTCGTATCCTGCGCAAACCACTCCGGATGATCGGGGTAGTCGGCGGGATTGAGATAGCAGAAGGAGTTATGCCAGACCGTCCCCTTAATGGGGATATACACGTCGCTCGTATAGCGCATTCCGACGACGGCGTCGGCGGACATGCGGTTGCTCGTAAGGTAGTAGGTGAAGTCGGGTCGGTCGACGATGTCGAAATCGGGCAGTTTGATGCTGTCGTTTTCCGTGACGGTGTAGACGACGGTGTCGTCCGCGTACATCTCATAGCCGATCGTGTGGCGCAGGAATTCGAGCGCGCCGTTCTGGACGCCGTGCGTTCCCTTGGACATCACGAACACGCTGCTGCCCGCCGTGACGATATAATAGCCCGTCGTGCCGACGTCCTGTTCGGGCATCGAAAGCCCCGCCGCGGCAAAGAGTTTTTCGCTGCCGAGCACGATCCATTGTCTGTCCTGCGACCAGACGGCGTCCGCGTCGCTCTGCTGGGCGAGCGCCGCCCCCGTCGCGGCCGAGACGTGCCGCACCAGCAGCGAGGCCGCCTCGTTGAGAAAGGAATCCGTCTGTTCGGGCGTTATGACGGTATACTCCGTCTTGCCGTTCACGATGAAATCGATGTCCGTCTCGCCCACGTTGATCTCGTGCAGTCCCTTGGTCGTCATATGTTCCTCCGATTCGGTCACGATCCCGACGGGCGCCGTGCCGCCGCTCGTCTGCGTCGGGGCACATCCCGCCGCGCCGACGAGGCACACGGCCCCCGCAAGCAGTGCCGAAACAATCTTCTTCGTCTTCATGAAGCCCTCCTTACTCGGTCACCGTCACGATCTGACGGACCATCGCGATGTTCCCCGCCGCATCCACGGCGATGATGCGCACTTCATACTCTCCCGCCTGCGAAGGACGGAAGGCGTTGCTGCTGCCCGTGAGTTCGATCAGCCTGCCCGAGGCGGTGAGCACATACTTTGCGATGCGCAGCTCCTCCGCGGCCGTCACGTTGTCCGTCACGGTGAAGTCGGGAATGACGATGACGTCCCCCACTTTCACGCTTTCGGCGAAGTCATGCGCAAAGGCAATGGCGGGCGCCGTCCGATCCTCCACCGTGATCGCATAGCCAAGCTCGAACTCCCTTCCGCTGAACGTGTCGCTCGCCACATAGGAGACAAAGTACTGGCCGTACTGCGTGAGATCGATCTCATAGGCGCGGTCGGGGACGACGGCGGAGAGCACCGTTCCGTCCACGGCGGTGACGAGTTCGCCGCCCGGCGCTGTCACGGTGAGAAGAAGGGTCGTATCGGGGTCGAGCACGTCCCCCGCAATGGCGGCGGGAACAGTCTGCCGCGTTCCGAACTGCACGGCGTCGCCGTAGGTGCCAAGAATGTTGATCTTGGGACGGATACGGTCGTTCGCGGCGGCGGAAATGGGTTGATCGTTGATGTCCGTCACGTCGAACGCGCTCCCCTGCGCGGCGCCGGAGAAGGCGACCGTCAGATAGACGTACCCCGACGGGAATCCCGAGAACGTCCCCGCCGAAACGGAGACCGCACCGAACGAAAGGACTCCGCTGCGATAGCCGATCTCAAAGGCGTTGCTCGCGGAAGAGGTCAGAAATCCCGAACCGATCTCGACGCTCGTCCCGCCGACATGCGCAATTGCCGCCGAACCGCTCCGCTCGATGTCCACTTCGAGGCGCACCGAGGGATCCAGGCTGTCCTCCAGCACGACGGTCAGACCGTCGTAGTCGGAGGCCGCAGGCAGCGCGTTCCACGAGAAGGTGAAGCCCTCGGCGAGCAGGCGGTTGGCAAAGGTAAAGCTGCCGTCCGCACGCTGTGCCTCGATGGTCACCGCGCTGTCCCCCGCCGCGGACGTCGCGCCGTCCGTCACAAAGTAGTTCTGCATCTGAAGGCGCATCCTTCCGTCCTGCGCGACGAACGGGAGTACTGTCTCGATCGAATAGACGCGTTCGGCGTCCGTGCCGTCAATGCGGAAAATCAGGTCAACGGTGTCGCCGTTTTCGAGCACGGTCGGGGTGAACGTCCCCGTCACCTGCCGCTCGCCCTGGGAATCGCGCACATAGACGCTCGCGAGCCGCTGCTGCGGCGTGCTGCCCGAATAATCGGTGGCATACACCGCGGGAACGTCGTAGACGCTCCCTGAAAACAGATAGCGCGGCAGCGACACTTCCTCGGAAAAGACGGGTGTCGCATTGGGCGCGACGATCAGACTGCATTCCGCCGTCGCGGTCTGTCCGATGTAGTCGGTCGCGGTATAGATCAGCGAATACGTCCCCGGTTTTTCGGGACGGAAACGGTCGGTGACCGCTGTCTCCTCGCCGTCGAGGACGGCCTTGACGGAGACCGTGATCGGGCCGCTGCCGCCGCTCGTATGCGCCGCGGGGATCCCGACGGCCTCTCCCGCCATGGCGGAGAGCTGGGAGCTTTCAAGCGATATGGAGACATCGGGCGCATCGGCAAGGGCGTTCACCCAGACGATGTTCTCCGCCATGTTGTCGGCGGCGTCCTCCGCGCGGTAGACGATGGCATACAGGCCCGTCCGCGTGGGCGTGAACGCTGCCCCGTCCAGGGCGACGCTCACCGCGTTGGCGGACGTGAAGTTATAAAAGACCTCCGTCGTCACGTCGCACGCACCCGAGTAGTCGTCGACCGCCGTTGCCGAGGGAACGGGGTATGCCCTTCCGACTTCGGCGGACGGCATGGCAGCCGTATCCGCCGCCACGGTGATCTGCGGCGCCCGATCGTCGACGAGCCGCTCCTGCGAGAGGTCCACCCCCATGAGCGAGGTGACCATGAAATTCGCCGTCGAGCCCGAATAGACGTCGGCGCTCACCGAGACGCGCACGCGGCCGCTCGGGAAGCCGTTCCACAGCGTGGAGAAATACTGCGTGCTGTCGAGGTCGATGACGAAGCTCGTTCCCGCATACACGCTGCGCGTTGCGGCGTCATAGCGGATGCTGACGCGCGATTCGCCCGGAATCTCGTTGGGGTTATCGGGGTAGGAACCGTAAAAGCTGTGACGGAAGGGCGTCCCCCACTCGTTGTTGATGTGGAGTTTGTCCCAGCCGTTGCCCTCCCAGCCCTCCATAGGCTGGCCGTTGCCGCCCGCGAGGTAGTATGTATAGGGAGCCTGAATGCCGTCCGAGGACTGCATGCCCGAAATGCGCAGATAGCAGTCGGGATTTTCGACGTCGGTCAGCGTCACGATGATCTTCTCAAATTCGAGCACGCCCGGCTGTGCGGGAGTGGCGAACAGTTCGATGATCGGATCGTTCGCCGTCGCCTCGGAGAGGTCGATAATGGGCGAAAAGTCGAGCGAATCACCCTGCGCGAGGCCGACCTGCAGGCCCGTCCGTCCGGTCGCCTCCCCCGTGACGGGGTAGACGTATTCCTGCCACGCGGCGGAGGAACCGCTTCCGACGCGCGCGATCTCGTCATAGACTTCAAACGTCTCGTCCTGACGGTACACTTTGCCGTCGATGACCGCCGTATAGGAGAGCGTCCAGACACCCGTCATGTCCAGATTCATCTGCGTGGCGACCGAGGCGCTTCCGTCGGGGAGGCGGAGCGTGGAGACGGCCTGCACCGTCTTGTCGTCCGCCGTGACCGTACGCGAGGGCGCCAGGAACTGCGTGCCGTAGGCGTAAGCCTCCTCGAGGGTGACGTTCTGCCATTCCGCGGCGTCCGCGCGGAGCGATCGGGCCGAGCACAAAAACCCCGCCGCGCACGCCGCGCAGGATACCGCCGCGAGTGCGGCAATGACTGTTTTTTTCATCTTTTTCTCCTTATCGAAATTTGACCTTTTCTCTTAACCTTTGATTCCGCCGACCGTGAGATTGCCGATCAGGCGTCTCTGGAAGACCAGGAAAATGGCGAGGATGGGCAGGAGCATGAGCATTGCGCCCGTCATGCGCATGGGGACGGTGCTCAGGCCGTTCTCGCGCGTGTTCGCCATGTTGAACATCCCGAGCGCGACCGTGGGATAGCTCTTCAGGTAGATGAGCGGCGTCTGGTAGTCGTTCCAGAACTCGATGAAGCGGATGAGCATGACCACGAAGAAGGTATTGCGCACGAGCGGGAGCATGATGCGGAAGAGAATGGCGAAATTGCCCGCGCCGTCCATTTTGGCCGCCTCTTCGTACTCCTTCGGAATGCCGCGGAAGATGCCGAAAAAAACGAGGAAGTACATTCCCAGAAAGTTCGCCTTCATCAGCCAGAGACCCCAGATCTGATCGTAGAAACCGAGGAATTTGGCCACCTGGATCTCGGAGGGCTGACTTCCGACGATGGGAATGACCATGGTTACAATGACGATCAGATAGATGAGCTTGCCGAAGCGGTACGGAAAGCGTGCGCAGAGGTAGGATGTGATGCACGGGACGAGCGTCGCGGTGAAGGCACATCCGACCGCATAGAGCAGGGAATAGAGGAACATGAGTCCCATGCCGACGTACTGCGTCCCCATCTCCGTAAAGACGGGATAGAGGTACATCTGAAAGACGAAGGTATAATTCCAGACCCACGTCTGCGGCAACCCGATGACATTGACGCGGAATTCCTGCTGACTCTTGAAGGACGTGAGGAATGCCCAGACGAGCAGTCCGACGAGCATGAGCGCATAGAGCACGAGCAGAATGAGCAGGAGAACGGTCAAAAGGGACAGCCTTGTTTCGGAGGATTTCAAGCGTTTGGAAACTTGTTGCATGCGCCCCTCCTCAGTCTTCGCTCGGCCCGAATTTTTCGAGCAGTTTCTTGACGATGAGCGTCAGCGGGACGGCGATGACGGTCAGGAAAATGCCCACCGCCGCCAGGACGGGATATTCCGACTGCGACGCCGCGCCTGCCACCTTCACATACAGCCAGTAGCCGTAGGTCTGAATGGACGAGCCGTCGCCGAAGAAGCTGTACAGATTGTACTGGTTGGTGAAGATGGTCGCCACGCCCGTGATGAAGAAGGTGGAAAACGTCGGATAGATCATCGGGAAGGTGATGTAGACGAATTCGCGGATGCCGACGGCGCCCTCGAGCTTGGCCGCGTCCACCTGATCGGGCGAGATGGCGTCCATCGCATTGGAGTACATGAGCGTCGCGGTGCCGAATCCCACGAAGATGTTGTAGAACATCACCGTGCCGAAGCGCGTCTGAGGATTTTCGATGAGCCCCTGATAGGTCTCGGCGCCGAATACCTTGGTGAAGATCTCCGGAACGGCACGGTCGGAGAAAAACTGGAAGATGGTGACCATGACGATCGCGGAGACGATGCTCGGCATGAACAGGAGCACGCGGAAGATGCCGGACGCGGGAAGTTCCTTATAGATATAGAAGGAGAACAGCAAAGCGAGCGGCGTTCCGATGACGAGGGTGACGAAATAGGCGAGGAAGGAATTCTTCATGGCGTCGAGCAGTTCGAGCTGCTGCGTCATCATGCGGAAGGCCTCTTTCAGGTTTGCGAACCCCACCCAGGTGACGGCACCCGTCATCGTATCGTAGCTCCGGAAGGCGAGCAGGATGGAATTGGCGTTTACGACGATGTAAAAAATGACGAATTGCAGGACGGGATACGCCATCAGCGCGCAGTAGAAGAGAATGTCCTTGCGATGGAAGACGCCCAGCCTTGAAGTTTTCTTTGCGGCTCTCATAGACGCCCTCCGTCAGACGATCCAGTTCTTCTCGTAATAGTCCGCCATGCCTGCGAAGTACTGTGCCGCCGTGACGTTGTCGTCGTGCATGGCGAGCGCCGGGAACTGATAGCCCCTGCCCGCATTGGAGCGGAACTGTTCGTGCGTGCCGAAGAAGGACTGATTCTGGATGTATGTCTGGTTGGTGGAGAAGGGATAGACGACGTCGGAGGCGTCCTTGAGACGGACGAGCGACTGTCCGAAGGGCGTGAGCGCGTCATAGTCCTCTCCCTCGATGGTGTAGTCGAATGCCTTGAGCGTATTGGTGACCGTGGTAAATTCCACGAGGGACTGATCGGTGTGTACGAAGCGGATGAAGTCGAGAATGAGCGGTTTTTTCCACTCGGCGACGTTCGCCTTCATGAAGCACATCGAATAGATGCCGTCATAGAGCGTATAGGGTGCCTCGCCCGCTTCGGATGCGGCCGCCGCCTGCTCCACTTCCGCCTCCGTCGCCTTGGGCAGCGGCATGAAGCCGAAGTTGCGGTTGTACTTGCTGTACGCCTCGCCCCGCTGCGACACCATGGCGTCGAACGTCTCCTTGGCCTCCATCTCCCACCAGACGCCGTCGCAGAGCATCGCCGCGGGCTTGGTCTGTCCGTCGTGGCCGCCGTACAGGAAGTCCTCCTGCGCGTTCAGGAAGGAGAACGTCGTGTTGAAGGCGAGCGAATTGTGATAGTTGTCGTTCTGAATGAGCTGTTCGAGGAAGGAAAGGCCGTAATACTTGCCCGCCTGACGCGCCAGCTCGTAGGCGTTGCTCTCGTCGATCGCCGCGGGCGCGTCGAGCGTGACCGTGTCCCCCGAGAGCGTGGCGAGCGTCTCCGCCTCGCCGTTGAGCGTGTAGTTGAGCATCGTCTGATCCAGGCCCTCGTAGTCCGCCTGCAGCGCCTGCACCAGGTTGTTGAGATAGTGCCAGTAGTCCTCGCCGTTCCAGATGACAGGAACGGTGCCGCTGTCCGCGATGTAGTCGCAGAGCGTGAAAAATTCCTCATACGTCGCGGGAAGGCCGTCGTCGAACGTCCCCTCCACGCCGTCCGGGCCGGCGCTCTTTTCCGTATTGTATTGGTCGATGAACCGCCCGTCGCGCGTGTTGTCCGAGGGCGTCTTGGCGAAGTAGAACCCCTCTTCGTCAAAGAGATCGATGTTGTAGATGAGCCCGCTGTATCCCGCATAGTGCGGCAGGCCGTAATAGTGCGTTCCGTCCTCCTCCGCGACGCCGAAATAGCTGCGCTGTTCCGCGGAGAGCTTATCCGCAATGCTGCGCGTCTCGCCGTACTCGGACAGCGGGTCCGTCACCGCCCCAGTGATGTCGCCCAGAACGCCCTCGCCCAGCAGCGTGTAATAATAGGCGTACTCGGTGAAGTACACTTCCTCGGTATTGGCAAGGATCTGCGAGCTGATCCCCATCACCGCGTCCTTCTTGTTGCGGATGATGACCTGGACGCCCTTCTTGCCCTCCTCCCAGTTGGTGTCGTCCTTGTGCTTTTCCTCAAAGCGCGTCTTTGCGGCGGCGAGCCAGTCGGAGCCGTATCCGCCGTAGAAGTTGTAGACGTAGATCTGGGTGCGGTTGGGGTCGACCGCCTCCTCCCCGGGCCTTTGCTGCGGCCCGCACGACGCCGCCGAAAGACAGCTCGCCGCTGCGATCGCCGCACATAACAGACACGTCAAAATTCTTCCTTTCATCTCTTTTCTTTCTCCTTCCCATGCTTTATTTTCCGATCGCGGTACAGACGCTGTCCTCTTCCGCAATCTTACCGGCAAATTGTTCCGCGCTCTCTGCGTCCGCGGACGCGCGCTCGATCGCCGCGATCCCGCGGTTGCACTCCGCGATCCGCCGCATCCCCTCCGCACTGACCTTCGGTCGACGGTCGTAGGTGTAGAGCCCGTTCTGCTCCTGCTCCACGTCATAGAGCTGCGTGTAACAGAACCCGCACACCTTCTCGCAGTCGAGCAGAAGCTGCGTCATCGCCACATAGTCCCCGACAAACGCCTCCTCCGACGAACTGGTGCGGTAGCCCCAGCCGCCGCCCCCCGCAACATACGCCACGCCGCCGTATTCGCTCGCCTGCGTCGGCTGCCTGCCGTCGTACACCGCCTCCGGCATCGGCGGATACAGCGTGTCCATCGTCAGCTTGCCGTATCGCTCCAGATCGTGCATATATTCGCGCATGCGCTCGGGCGTATGGTAACAGTGAAAGTCAAAGACATCGGTATGCCGTCCGTGATAGCCGCCGCTCGTGTCCACGCAGGGGCGCGTCTCGTCCAACACCTTCGTCAGCGCAAAGACCGCCTCCACAAACCGCACGTCGCGCTGTCTGCGCTTGTCGTCCAGATCCTCCCAGACCTCGTTGAGCGGACACCACTGCACGATGCACGGGTGGTTGAAATCGCGCTCCACCGCCTCCCGCCACTGCGCCGTAAAGATGCCAAGCGCGTCCAGCGTGTCGTAATGCATCCCCCAGCTGGCGTACTCGCCCCAGACGAGATACCCCGCCCTGTCGCACTCATAGAGATAGCGCGGCTCAAAGAGCTTCTGATGCAGACGCGCTCCGTTGAACCCCAGCGCAAGCGCGCGTTCGATGTCCCCGCGCATCGCCTCGGCCGTCGGCGCGGTGTACACGCCGTCCGGATAATATCCCTGATCGAGCACGAGCCGCTGAAAGACGCTCTTCCCGTTGAGCAGAAACTTATGTCCCTCATAGCGCACGTCGCGCAGTCCGAAATAGCTGTTTACCCTGTCCGTGCGGAAGGCGATCTCCACATCGTACAGCCTGCCCGCGCCGATCTCCCAGAGGTGCTTTTCGGAGAGCGCAATGTCCACCCGCTTGCGAAAGCATATCTGCGTCGAGACCGATCCCACCGTCCTGCCCTGATAGCGGACAATGACGGAGAGCTCGCCTTCGCCCTGCGTGCAGATCTCCGCCCCGACGCGCGCGTGTTCCGCGTCGGGAAAGAAGCGGACGCTGCGGACATATTCGTGCGGCGTGCGCTCCAGCCATACGGTCTGCCAGATGCCCGTGGTGCGCGTGTAGAAACACCCGAACGAGTCCTCTCTGGCGCTCTGCTTGCCGCTGGGGACGTTGTCGCGCACGTCGTCGCGCACGACGACGGTGAGACGGTTTTCCCCCGCGCGGGCCGCAGGATTGAGTTCGGCGACAAAGGGCGTGTATCCCCCTTCGTGCCGACAGAGACGGACGCCGTTGAGATACACTTCCGCCTCATAGTCCACCGCGCCGAAATGGACGGCAAGTCGGCTTTCCAGATCGCGCTCGGTGAGGTGCAGCAGACGGCTGTACACGCACTCCGTGAAAAGCCCCCGCTCGCCCACGCCCGAAAGCGCCGATTCGGGCGAAAACGGCACGTTGATCGTCCCGTCAAGCGCACAATCCGTACGCCCCTCCCCGGAGCCGAATGCAAATTCCCATATCCCGTTCAGACACTCATATGACTCCCGATAAAACTGCGGTTCCGGATGCTCTGTTCTGTACATATGCTTCTCCCGTAGTCAGTTTGGTCTCCGCGGCCTCTCAACCCCCGCGAAAAACACGATAACCATATCCTTTCACCTGTATTGTACGCCCGCCTTACAGGCTTGTCAATACTCATGACCTGCCCAAAATTTGACAGAATCCGACAAGTATTTTTCCGAAAAATGGAAAATATACCGAAATAAAGTTGACTAAATCAAACAAATTATGCTATTCTCTATCTGAAAAATGATTTTAAGAAACTATGTTTCGGAGGTATCCCTTGAGCGACGTACTCACCCCGCAAAAGAATTTCACCGTCAAGATCGACAACGAAGAGGAGCACGATCTCATCGTCAAGCTCGGGCGCGCGCTCGCCGTGCGCGAACGGGTGATGATCCTGAAAAACGTGCTGAGCGCCTCCAAAAGTCTCTCCGCCATCGCACAGGAGCTCAATCTGCCCGTCTCCAGCGTCGCGCGACACATCGACGTGCTCGCCGATGCAGGGCTCGTCTACCTCACCTACAAACCGGGGCTCAAGGGACATATCAAGTTTGTCTCGCAGGCGATCGTCGGCTTTTCCGTCTCCCTGGAGGCCATGCCCGTTTCCGACAAAGAAGAGGAATACACGGTGGAGATGCCGCTCGGCATGTTCACTTCGTGCGACATCAAGGCGCCGTGCGGTATGGTCGGAAAGGAGTGCCAGATCGAGTGCTTTGACGATCCGCGCGTCTTTTTCTCCCCCGCGCGGGCGGGCGCGGAATGCATCTGGTTCGATTCCGGATTTATCCGCTATCAGTTCCCCGCACAGCCCCTCGCCCACCACCGTTGCCGCGAGATCTCCTTCACCTTCGAAATCTGCTCGGAGACCATCTACTTCAACAACAACTGGCCGTCCGACATCACCGTGCGCGTCAACGGCGTGGAGCTTCTGACCTTTACCTCGCCCGGCGACTTCGGCGGACGGCGCGGCAAGTACACGCCCGCGTACTGGCCCGTCACGAGCACGCAGTTCGGCCTGCTGAAAAAAATTGCCGTCAACAACGACGGCGTTTTCATGGACAATGTGCTCATCACAAACAAGATCCGTTTTTCCGACCTCAGACTGTATGCGAATAACTCCGTCGAATTCGAGATCGGAATCAAGGAGGACGCCGAACACCGCGGCGGGCTCAACCTCTTCGGCAAGAACTTCGGCGATTTTCCCCAGTCCATCGTCATGGCAGTAAAATGACCCTTACGTCTGCGTGATCCTGACATCACGCCGCCGCACATTGCGTCGGACATTGCCCCGCCCCTATCCATATTCCATATCGGCATCCCCGCTTTCATATCATTGTCTCCCTTTCATATCGGCGTCCCTGTTTTCATATCGACGTCCCATTTTTGGAAACAGGCATGCAAGCCCCTTCCGCGATCTGCAATCAAGCTTTGCAAAACGGATCGCGGCAGGATCGGACAAATTTTCCCTCCGATGCACTCTTTCCGAAAAATAAAAAGCGGCGGGACATTTTGTTCCGCCGCTTTTTGGCGCAGAGACCACCTTAAAATTTCATCCTGAAATCCGTCAAGGAAAGTCCCTCCCGAAACCCGTTTGACCGACTTGGAGAAAACCCCTTTTCCGAAACCCGTAAACCGACTTGCGAAGGACAGCGGACTCTGGTTTTACTTTGCTTTCAAACGATAGTTTAATTCATATAGCGCGATGCGGTTTGAATCCCATGCAAGTATGTTGCCCGCTTCTTGGTATGTCAACCAAACGCACGCACCGTGTTCATGAGATAAGGTTATATCGGATTCACACGCAAAGCCAAACGTGTATTCGGGTATCACAAAGATATCTTTTTTCCAATGCCGGCGATGTTCTTCGGATATGACGTTCGCAGGCAAATAAGAAAGGCTCTTTAATTCAATCCACTTGTCGGAAGTTACTCCGCTTTCTTCTAAGGCCTCCCGCTTTGCCGCTTCTAACGGCGTTTCGCCGTCCTCGCCCCCACCTGCAATAAATTGCCAATTCCCGCAATCCGCTCTTTTCAGGACGCAGTAAAAAATTTCATGTTCATTCACCCGATACGGTATCGCAAGAATTTGGAACGGAGCTCTCATATTTCACCTGTAAGGTTGAGAAGTTATAATACAGCTTTATCGATGATAGACTGTTTCAAAGAAAAAAACAATCACAATAAAACAAATACTCCGAACGCTCCGCCGATTACAACCGATTTGAAGGTCGGATGATACTCGTTCGGGTTTAACGGAGAAAAATACTGCCTTTCTTTCTCTGCTGAACGTATGTTACCGCGCAGCTCGATTGTTCCGTGAAAAATCAAACTTCATCTGCCTATATCCCGCCGAAGGGATTGAGAGAACAGATGTACAAACAGGGGTCATATCAGGAAATTCAATCGCCGCGCACGATGGAGAGGTATTCTTCATCCGTCAGCCCCGATGCGACTGGAATATTCCGAAATTCTTTCACGAAAAGATGGCTTTCGTCAAATTTTTCTCCGAGCTCATGTTTGAGGTAAGCACGGAAGAGACCGGCAAAAGCGGAGATGCAAGCTTCTGCGCTTTCGTAACCGTTTTCTCCAAAGATGACGGGAGATGTATTGTCCGGTGCTTCACACCATTTCCCTTTCCATTTTGCGAAAACCTGTGTATGCGTGCGGTACAGTTCAGAGGAGCGGTATTCAAGAAAAACGCATTTATATTCTATCCCGTTTCTTTCGCACCAAAGGCGGATCAGCTCCGCTATATCCCAACACCAACCGCAGTTGTTGTACACGACCTGTTCCGGAGAGGAAAAACGGTACGGCGCGCCGTTCTGATCGGCATAATTGTCCGCAGGAGAGATACGATGAACGACCCCCTCCGCATCCATATAGCCGTAATTTATCCCGCGTACATATCTGAAAAAATCGTTGGCGGGAAGACGCAATACATCGTTCAGTGATTTCATTCCGTTCCTCCTTTGCCCCCACGGCACATCTTACTATACTGTTTTTTTGATATTTTGGCAAGTAAAAAACGTCCCTGTATCATAATCCAATAGGCCTCCCGGTAGGCCTCCGAAAAAAGCAAAATTCGAAAGGTTATTTTGCTCGGACGATCATCCCGAAGAAATTGCGGGTAAAAAATAATACGAACTCCGTTTTGGGGTTCGTATTATTCTCATATGGGTTTAGTGGATAAAAATGCTACCCAATTTTCTTGTTAGAAATTCAAATTACCAAACAATTTTTCATCATTCTTTACTTGGTCTACCCTGTCAAGAATCAATATTAAGCATAATAATATACTTTCTGCCGTGTGCGCATTCATTCCTTATGTTCAAACAATTGCCGTTATACATGCGTTGATAAACAAAAAAGAAATCTACTGCATTTATTAACTCAGAATAATGGGTTAGGATTTCTATCGTATACTCTCAAAAAATATAAATACTTGATTAAAAGGGATTTTTCCATTCTTTAGAGTCATTTTGTTATTTTTTTCGTTTTTTTGTTTTAACTACCATTACTATCAAATAAATAAGATATATGGGTAATAGCACGCCAGCCATTATAAAATGCAAAGAAATTCTAAAACATTTGTGTTTCCTTATTATAATTTTTGAAACTTGAATATTTTGCGCCTCTATATGAGTTGTTATCTCCGCACAATTTGTAATTTGGTGCTCGTATTCTTCGACACTGTTTAATTTAGCTAAGTCCCCATAAAAAAATAAATTTGGTTTTGGAGTGTTTTTTAATGTTTGAAGCACAGGAAAAAAAGAAAAAATACAAACAATCAAAGCAACCGTAAATGTCGCTAAAATAAGCCAAAAATATATTTCCAGCCAACAACATAATTGGATCCCTGCAATGAAAACGCCAGCAATGACACCTATTATAGCGGTTAATAGTCCTATCATTATTCCGTTCTTTGTTTCTGCATACGCTAACTGTTCATATATTCTATCATTCATATTTTTCAAGTAATCGATTTTATCATTAACATCCATTTTATCTCGCTCCTATTCGTACCTCTAAATATCTACTCATTGCCACGCAATCTTTATTGTTCTTTACAAAAAAGCATTGTATATAGTGAACCCCGTGATATTCCGTGCTTTCTCTCCTACCAATATATTTCCCTTGTTTTAAAAACACATTGCTAGATTCTATTCCACCTCTTAATTGACCTTTCGCTGCTGCCTCTACTCCTGTATTAGTTACTTGCCATTTAACATTTGCTTCCTTCCACCCTTGTGGTAAAAGAGAGGGTACAAATATTAAAGACGCATGCTTAGGTAAAATAGTTCCTTCTTCGTAATCAACATAATTTTCATCATCAAGGCTATATTGACACTTAATACTGCAAATGCACTTATTAGGCAATATCCATGGTAATTTTTCTCTATGGGGCAGAGCCGGAAACAATGAGGGCTGCTCGACTTTCACGTTATCTTGTTTCTGGGATAATTGAGAATATCTAGTAGATGTAACATAAAACTCTTTGCTATCGGAAAACGGCGTAAAGTTGTTTATAATATTTTTAGCTAATATATTATCCTTTGCCAACGAACTTATATATTGAAAAACTTCTGAAGTAATAGCAATCTCTGACAATTGACCTTCTTTACGAGTACCCGCTTTTTCATCTTCAGCTTCGTCAGCGTCTCTTACTGTTTGTCCAAGCGCAATGTTAAACTTACCGTTTTTTAACCCTAAGCGGGATAGAAAGATATTGCCAAGCGCAATGCCAATGCCAATATTGATTTTATCTGTATTTCGCGATTTGTTGATATTATCTATTCCGTCAAGCATTTTCATACCAGCTACAACAGCCGAAACAGCATAATTTTTAGACATATCACTATGGTTGTAGAATACTACCGAATCTCTATCCCCCTGGAATTGAATATGTACTCCCGCATCAGCCTGTTCACAATCATACATCATTTCTAAGACTGTTTTAGTAAACCTTTCTGCCTCTTGCAATTTGGACATATCAACTTTATTAGTAAAACCACGTATATCGGAATAAAACATCGCCCCTTCTACTCCCTTAGGTGCACGCAAAGACAGCGTATTAAAATCGATAGGCTTTCGTGCTGAAGTAAAATCAATATCCCCATAATTTGTTTGGTTAGCTTTTTGCTCAGCAAAATCCAATCCAGCATTTTTCCTTTTATTCCATGAGCTATACAGGGCTATTACCTCCTCTATCTCTTTAATAGATCCACCATACGCAGTTAAATCGTAATAATAAGCTTTAACAACTATTTTGCTTGACAAATCACCCCTACCAAAAAATTTACTAGCGATTTCAGGTATACATTTTTGAACAACATCAAAAAATGCCTTTGAAATCAAAATATCATTGTCCTTATCATTTGCAATTACAGACTGCAACTTAGCCGCTCTGTTTGCAGGAGAACCTATTGTCGTCAATTCTGTCAATTCGTCATCTTTAAATTCAAATTCTACAAAATTTCCAATGTCAACTCCAACTCCTATTTTAAATTTGGGTGCATTTTTATACTTTCCTAAACTTTTAAGCTTTTCAACCAGACAACGTGAAAAGCATATAATTTGAAAAATTCTTACAATTGCATTTTTTATCGATACTTCTTTCGGCTTTCCATCGTCATCACACTCAACTCTATAATAAATATGCAACCTTGAAGTTGTAAATTTTTCAACGACACAATCTTCTAGGAAGGTTTCACTAAATTTTTCAATTGATGCTATAAAAGTGTCTAATTGATGAAATGAATGCTTTAACTCATCATTTTTGTTTTCATCTATGATTAAAATCTGTTCTAAATTGTCTATGTTTATATAAAAATGAATACCAAATTGTTTATGCATTGTAGCCCTCGCACCACTTAAAATATAGTTAATTTTTATTGTATTATATCACAAATTTCAAATTTTTTCAATAGGAATGTTATTTGATTCAATAGCATTTTAGTAAATACAATAAGAACTAAACAGAAACAACTTAGTTGCCATATACAGTTCTTTAGAGTTCACAGGTGATAGTTATTCCTATTTATACTTTAATGCAGGTCTAAACAAACACTAAAACAAAAAGGCAGTCTGCAAATCACGGATTGCCTTAAGTTGACAAAAGAAAAAGCAAACAAAACAGGGGTTCAATTTTATTTGCTTATGTGAAAAATCGATACATTAAGGACAAATTGATTCTCCCACTAAATCTCATCGCTCATAAATACAAAAGAAAACGAGACAATGTTTGTCTCGCTTTTTATTCCACAATTTCCGTTACACTCAATCCGCCTTTTAGAAATATGACGATTGACCTATCTTTCATTACTCTTATCAAACCGACAAGCCGTCGAATCATTACATCATCGTATTGACTGAAACAGACTTCTGTATTTGATAAGGCTTCTTTAATATCTTCCAACTCAGCTTTTAAACTCGGATTTGCTGCTATCTTTTCTCTCTTTATCTCAAGCTGTTTGTTGAGAACGGCAATCTTGTCGTTTAGCTGTCGAATCAACTCAACGTATTTCCCCTTATCCCCTTCCGTTGTAATCATGTGCTGAACGTTGTCATTGATTTGATCGTTGAAGTATTTGAGTTGATTATTTATTGAGTTTATATCCAAAAGGTCGTCATCGTCGGTTATCACACAGGCAAGATTCGAGATAATCATATCAATGACTTCTTCCTTATTTTCGAGCATCTTTGTCAATCCGCGACATATTTCCGCGTGTAATTTGCTCTCTTCCAAAGCCGGCGATTCCGGACAAAACTTTTTCCCGTGCTCCACTCTGCTCAGACACCGCCAAACCTTTCGGCTCACGCCGTTTTTTACCCATGTTACTCTCTTATACGGACTTCCGCAGTCACCGCAAACAAGAAGTTCGGAAAGCGCAAATTTACCGCTGTACTTTCCAAGTGCAGTGGTTGCCTTATCCGACGTTTGCCTTTTTCCCCTGCGGCGCGCCATTTCTCGCTGTACACTTTTGAACATTTCCTGACTGACTATCGGCGCGTGGTTATTGGCGATAAAATATTTTGCCTTTTCTCCGCGATTCTTTTTTACCTTTTTTGTAATACAATTTTCGGTAAACGTCTTTTGCAAAAGCATATCGCCGCAGTAGCGTTCGTTTGTTAAGATATTGGATACAACGGCATAACCCCACACAGGATTGCCCTTTTTCGTCGGAATTTTATTCTCTTCCAAATACTCTTTAATCTGCTTTATACTGTACCCGTTCAAATACAGGTTGTATATTTTCAGGACGATTTCCGCTTCTTCTGGAACAACTTCCGGCTCGCCGTTTTCGCCTTTCCTATAACCGAATATATTATAATGAAAGGCAAATGTTCCGGAACGCATACGCTGTTGCAGTCCCCACCGCACATTCGCACTGATGTTTTCACTCTCTGCCTGTGCCATAACGCTATACAAGCCGACAAACATTTCGCTGTCCGTCGTCAGTGAATTAAGGTTTTGTTCCTCAAAGAATACACCGATACCGAGTGCCTTTAACTTGCGAACATACCGCAAACTGTCTACGGTGTTACGAGCAAAACGTGAAAAAGATTTCGTCAGAATCAGGTCGATTTTGCCTTTCTCGCAATCTCGTATCATTTTCAGAAACTCATCTCGCTTCTTGGCGATCGTTCCCGTAATTCCTTCGTCAGCATAAATCTTTACAAAGCGCCACTTGGGATTTTTCATAATAGCTTCCGTATAATGCGAAACTTGCGCATTATAACTTTCGAGCTGATCTTCGCTATCCGTAGAAACACGGCAGTATGCAGCTACGCGCAAAACACCGTCCTCTGCACACTTCTTTTGCAAGAGAGGATTTGCCTCGATTTTTGTTACGATTTTCTTTGCTTGTGCCTGCTCATACATAATTTCACCTCTGCGATCCCTACTTCTGTATCATTGACAAACCGAATCGTTACCTCACCCTCATTATTTATAAGAACTGCATCAACCACATCGCTTATAAAGGATACGGTCATCAAATCGTTTTCATCCACATTTCCAAACGCTTTTACAACATGGTCGGTATAAACGGGAAACCTGTATTCTCTGCAACTTCTGAATTTCACGGCAACACTTTCTAAAATCATATTTTTTGTTGCGCTGAAACTCGGTTGCGGAGCATCGATCATTCTTCCGATTTCGTTTGCATACCGTATAATTTGCGGCGTTTTTTCAAACAGCACCTTCCCTTTCTCGACAAGTAATAATTCTTTATTCCGATATACACAGTTCAGTATTTTTTCGATCTGTTTAAGCAGTTTATAATCTGTAACACTTTTTTTACCAGTACAACCGCCGATACAATTCCAGCGCCCGCGAAGACGAGCTTGCTGTAACCTGCGATAACGTTTCCTGCATTGTTCACATAAAACACGTCGTTTCAAAAATCCTATCAGCGGCGAACAAGGTTCCACAGTAAATCCTTTTTCTTCGCTTACTTTTTTTGCACGGACGAACAAATCGTCGGACAATATTGGCGGATAACTGTTAGCACCTATATATCGTTCATCCTCTAAAATGCGCTTTATTCTGTTTTTGCTCCAAATCGTGTTTCCCTCAAATATCGGCATATTTTCCGCGGTCAGAGAGTCGGCGATAGCTTTTAAGCCCTTACCTCCGATATATAAATCGAATATATTGCGCACGACAGTAGCTTCATTTTTGTCCGGGATTATTTTGCCGTTATTCATTTTGTACCCATAAGGGACCATTCTTAATTTCATGTCCTTACCACCTCTCGACGGAAAATTCCAGTTCACATTTCAGACGAAACGTCATTGTACCGTCCTGCTCTATCAATACTTTTTCGACAATCGCATCAAAAAGTTTTTCATTCATTGCGGTCAAATAATCTGTTGCGTTGATCACCTTTCGCAACTCACGCATACGCTCTATACACTTTTCTTCCTCGTCGTCATTGATGAGTTTGGTTCTTCGCAAACGTAAGTCATGCCTGTCGTTGCGGTTGTCACGCAGCAATACCTCGAAATTTTCCGAGAGATTTGCTTCGATACCCGCGTCGACGGGTTTGAGCTGATCGTTGAACAGATAAAAGCAATACCCTGCGTATTCGCCCTTTTCGGGCATTTTGAACAGCGTCTGCGTCTTATATTCCGCGATCTTTGCGTTTGCGGGAATGAGTATCTTCGCCGTGGGATACAATGTGCGGAATTCGCTCGCCATCTGCTGCACGAGATGATTCGGCACGACGATCATAGGCTTCTTTGCCAGACCGTACTGTCTGAGTTTCATTGCGGATGCCGCCATCGTATAGCTCTTGCCGCTGCCCACGACGTGATGCAGAAGCGTGCTGTTGCCCGTACCCGCGATACGCGCCACGGCGTTTTTCTGGTGCGGTCGAAGTTCGATCGTCGGGTTCATGCCGGGGAATTTGAGGAAACTTCCGTCATAGCTCGGCAGGCGTATCTGATTGAACAAGCGGTTGTACGTCTTTTCCAAGTCCTCGCGCCTGTTCGGATCGGCGTAGATCCAATCGGCAAACGCTTCCTTGATTTTGTTCTGCTTTTCTCTCGCCGCAATCGTTTCGCCCTTATTGAGCACACGCTTTTCCTTTCCGTTCTCTTCCACCGTGTCGAAGATCTGCGTCGCCCGTTGATTCAGACAGTCCTCGAACAGACGGAATGCGTTTGCCCTGTTCGTGCCGTAAGTTTCCGTCGCGCGGTAGCCCGCGTTATTGCGGACGTGATCCGCGCGCTCCACTTTCCACGAGCCGTCAAAGGTATTGTACCGAATGTTCAGCCCGTCCGAATAGTAGCCGTAGAACAGCGCCGCGTCGCCGTCTTCGCGGAACAGCCGCGCGTTTGTCTGACCGTTCAGAAATCCGTATTTCCTTACAAAAGAGTCATACCGTGCGCTCAAACCGGATTGCGCCAGTTTTAATTCCTCGTCCGTACAGCCTTTCGTCTGCATATCCAAAACACGGCGCAGTTCGTCGCGGATGACGATCATTCCTTCGATGCGACTGTATGCGTCTTTGGGAAACGCGGGTATCTCCTGTAAGACGAGCCGATCCCCCACACGCATGGGATGCTCTTTATCCCGCCGCTCGATGGTTCTGCCCTTCGTCGTGTTCGTGATCCACTTTTCGCTGTCACTCTGTCCGCTGTATTCGCCGTAATGACGTTTGAACAGCGCGACAAATTCCGATACGGGCAGGTTCTTTCGGTAAGCGTCGTAATAGTCGAGCTTATAATCGCTGTATTCCTTTTTCAGACAGTAATCGACGAATTTATCTTCTCTGTTCTTTTCCGCACCGCCGTCTAACATATCGAACATGGACATCTGCGGCTTTTGCTTGCGTTTCCTGTCCTGTATCCCCTTTTCGTCTTTCTTCGGCGCGGGTTTTACTTCTTCCGAAACAGGTTCGGCAAACGCTTCTTCCCAATCCGTTTCGTCCGGCTCCTCTTCGGGTTCCTGCTCGTCGAACGGGTTTGGTTCGTCGTCCTCAATTTCCGTAAGAACAGGGCGTTCTGCCGCCTGCCCGTCCGCAAGTTCGGACGACAATATCTCTTGCAATTCCGAAAGTTCGGTTTCATCGAACGGCTGCTCTTCTTCCGAAACGGGTGCCGTTTCCGACCTTTCCGATTCCGACAGTTCGGCACGGGAAAGGATATAGATAGGCTCGGCATCCGGCTCCAAGACATATACACCGCGGTGTTCGAGAATGGCTTGCAGATACTGTTCCGTGACATGGTAAGGAAAACCGCACATCGGCACACGTTCCGAAAGCCCCACGTCCCTGCTCGTCAGCGTAAGGTTCAGCCACTCCGAAACTTCCCGCGCACGCTCGCCCATCACCTCGTAAAAATCTCCGAGGCGGATCAGGACGACGGCGTCCGGCTTGTCCCGCTGCGCCGACATATACCTTGCGTACATGGGATTGGCGGGCGGCTTCGGTTCTTCCTTCTGCCTTACTTCCGCCAAGTCGCCTTCTTTTTCATGATGTCCTCCGACTTTGATTTTTTTGAAAATCGCCATCGGAAGATTGGGGCGCACCATGAAAAGAACGGCAACCGAAAAATCCCCGATAGCGCGGTTAAACGCTACCGGGGAAATCAAAAAAAAGAGTTTGAACGTGCAGATTTCCCCTATTCGGGTTTAACCTGCTGCTCAAACTCATACGTCCGTTCTATGCGGTATTCAGTTGCTTATTGCAGCGAAAAAATATTCAGTTGTACGCGCCATTGCTCGCGCCTTATCCTATCGGCTTATGCGGTCTGCCTGTACGCGCTTAAAATCGGCCGATTCAATCGGTCACTTTGTCTTTATCAAAAAGCGGTGAGTTGAAAAATTCTTGCAGCGTGATCTGGAATCCTTCGCAAACACCGTAAATTGTAGCCAAAGTTACGGTTTCGCTCAAAGGTATGGTCGCAATCGTTGACCGAGGCACGCCGCCGTTCATCGCAAGACGGTACATCGACATGCCCTTTTCCTTCATCAGCTCTTTGATACGCGCAAATACAGCATCCACAAGCCGCATGGTTCAGACCTCCTTTTTTTGGTATAAAATAATTATAGGAAATCTGAAAATTTTTATCGTTTGGCATACCAACGCATTGGCATGGCAACGCAACGGTATGCCAATGCAATGCTGTGCCGACATAAAAAAGAGGGCTGTTGCACTTGGCAACAGCCCTCTTTTGCTTGATTCCGATTTACTTTTTATTCGGCGGCGAACTGTACGGAGCGACATGAACGATGCCGTTCTCGATTTCTATTCTGACGCGCCGGTGGCATTGTTCGCACTTTGTAACGTCGTTTTTGACGCACTCTGCTTGAAGCAACGTCGACGAACAGAACGGGCAGCAAGCATACACTTTTTTGACCGGATCTTTGTATGTTTCCTTTTTTACTTCGTTCATCTTTGCTCCTGCTCCTTTGTTTTTCTTTCTCTGCCGGATCATCGTTCGCTACCGTATTTAGATTTGGCTATGTCACAACAAACAGTTGATAAATAGCCATTTTTATAGGGGAGTATCAGA
>ERZ1090864.28-NODE-28-length-69837-cov-14.391519_pt1 | contig 69837 bp, 68 predicted proteins | sample MGYA00478479_ERZ1090864 | MGnify/ENA primary metagenome ERZ1090864 (study PRJEB33644, sample SAMEA5815743) | chicken gut metagenome | biome: Chicken; feature: Gastrointestinal Tract; material: Caecum | place: Ireland | collected 2019-01-01 | study: A study of the...
TTATGAGCAAAAAACTGAAGATTCATTTTCATCATGGTACTCACACCTCCTTGAAAATAATGTCAATGTATGATTCGTATTCGCTGTTCTCTTCTATCTCTCCCAGACCGAAAATCATGGAATCGAGAAGAAGCGCGGCATCGGGCGATGGGATCTGAGCAAAGCGGAATGTGATGCTCCCGCTTTCTTCATCAGATACACAGCTCGTCTCATCATCCGTGAAATGACCGATGGAGTTCACAGCATTTATGACAAGGGCTGAAACCGCGGCACATAAGACATCCTTTCCGGGATCGTCATACTCCGCATGGCCTGATATGTCAAATCCTGTATACTCATGCCGCCTGTTCCTGTAAATGGTTACCCTGATCATGCGGACAGATCTTAAGCGTTGATCTTGTCGATCTTAACAGCCGTGTACTGCTGTCTGTGTCCGTTTTTCTTATGGTACCCAGTTTTTCTCTTATACTTGTAAACAACAACTTTTTTTGCTTTTCCGTCACCGATCACGGAAGCTGTAACTGTTGCACCGTCAACAGTCGGAGTCCCGACGACAAGCTTGTCATTATTTACTGCGAGCACCTGGTCAAATGTATAAGTCTCTCCAGCTTCAACACCAAGTTTTTCTACTTTAATGATATCGCCTTCAGCTACTTTGTACTGTTTACCACCTGTTGCTATAATCGCGTACATATGGCACCTCCTATTATCATTACTCGCCAATTACGGTGTCTGCATGGGCAGAACTTAAACCTCATTGTGCGGCATACTGTTGTAGTATAACACAGAAATTTCCATAGAGTCAATAGGAATCCGGCAAGTTTTTCAGCTTTTCATAACAATATTCGATGATACTCTTTCTCGTGATGATGCCGATAAATTTCTTCTGGTCATCCACCACAGGGACGAAATTCTGGTCCATTGCCTTCCGGAGCAGATCTTCCATATCCGAGTCGGCAGATACAGCCACATAGTCGGCTTTTCTGGGGAAATCCTGTATAAAGATATTTTCTGCTTCTTTAAGATTCAGATCTGTATACCGTTTGATCCCCCACAGAAGGTCGCCCTCCGTGATCGTGCCCACATATTCCCCCTCTTTGTTCAGCATGGGGATGGACGCGTATTTGTGATATTCCATCGTCTCAAGTACCTGGCGGAGTGTCCCATGATCATATACATACGATGTTTCGCTTTTGGGCTTTAAAAAGAACAGGATGTTCATCTTTATCTGTTGTCCGCCTTTCTCTAAATCTGTGTAAGGACGAAGATCTCATACAGTGCGCGGATAGCATCCTTGAAATCTTCGTGTTTCACACCGACAATGATGTTGAGCTCGCTGGAACCCTGGTCGATCATCTTGACATTGATATGCGCGTGCGCCAGAGCGGAAAAGATACGTCCGGCAGTACCGCGTGTGGATTTCATTCCCCGGCCCACGACCGCGATCAGAGCAAGATCAGATTCAAGCTCGATGTGGTCGGGCTGGACTGCGCGCTGGATATCGGAGAGTATCTTCTGCTCTTTTTCCTCAAACGCATTTTTATTCACAAAGATCGTCATTGTGTCGATCCCTGACGGCATGTGTTCAATGGAAATCCCATTGTCCTCGAATACCTGGAGTACCTTGCGGCAGAATCCGATCGCAGAGTTCATCATTGCTTTCTCGATGGTGATGGAAGCGAATCCGTCTGTTCCGGCAATGCCTGTGATCGTATATTTCGGCTGGCGGCATGTACTCTCTACGATGAGAGTGCCTTTGTCTTCCGGCGCGTTCGTATTGCGGATATTGATCGGGATACCAGCCTTCCTTACCGGGAAGATCGCATCCTCGTGAAGAACGCTTGCCCCCATATAAGAAAGCTCTCTCAGCTCTTTATAAGTGATCGTCTCAATAGATTTCGGATTTTTCACGATCCGCGGATCCGCGATGAGGAATCCGGATACGTCTGTCCAGTTCTCATAAAGGTCAGCTCGGGCTGCAAGAGCGACAAGGGAGCCCGTGATGTCAGAACCGCCCCTTGAAAACGTCACCACCGTCCCATCCGCTTTTGCTCCGTAGAACCCGGGCACCACGGCTGTCTGCATGCCTTCCAGCCTTTCGGAGAGCAGGTCGTTGGTCGCTTCATCATTAAAACTGCCGTCGTCATTAAAGCGTACGACCTCAGCCGCATCGACAAACTCAAACCCAAGGTAAGAGGACATGATCTTTCCGTTCAGGAACTCTCCTCTGGAAGCCGCGTAATCCGCACCTGCTTTGTTCTGGAAATTTTTCCGGATGATCTCAAAATCTTCATCCAGAGAGCAGTCCAGAGCGAGCCCATCAATGATCTCCTGGTATCTTGCCTTGATATTTTCAAGCTGCACTGAAAAGTCGTCGCCTTTGACTGCTGTGTCATAGCAGGCGTACAGCATATCCGTAACTTTTGTGTCGCTGGAAAAACGTTTGCCGGGAGCAGACGGCACAACATAACGTCTGTTCTCATCTTCAAGGATGATCGCCCCTACCTTCTTAAACTGATCAGCGCTTGCCAGGGAGCTCCCGCCGAACTTCACTACTTTTTTCATTCTTTTTCTTCCTCCAAATGCCGAACTTTTATCATGATGTATTCCGATGACTTCCCTTAAAAAAATGCTCCGTACATAAAAGGGAATCCGCGCCGCAGAGGCGCATTCTCGGTACAATATTATAACGCTTCCGTCCCGGCTTGTAAATGATAATTTTCCTCTTCATAAAGCGGTCTGCGCACTTTTTTCCGGGTGATCTCCACAAGCCCGAGAGGAGTGATATCCACAAGCGAGGTCTGGATCGGATCTTTTGCAAGAAGGAAACGGAACTCCCGGAGGAGCTGCTGGGTGTTTTCTTCAGAATCCATGTTGATAAAGTCAACGATAATGATACCGGAAAGATTTCTCAGGCGGATCTGTTTCGCAGCTTCTCTTGCCGCTTCAAGATTGACCTTCATGGCGCCCTCTCCGCTACCCGATCGGCTTCCGGCTCTGACAGCTGTCTTGCCGGAATTTACGTCAATGACAGTCAGCGCTTCCGTGGGCTGGATGACAAGATACCCTCCGGTCTTGAGCCATGCTCTCTCCCTCAGCGCTTTTTCAAGGATCGTCTGTGTGCCGTACAGCTTACACAGCGGGAACGAGGGATCATCATAAAGTCTCAGAAGCCCCAGCTTGTCGGGAAGCTCGGTGCGAAAATAAGATTGTATTCTTGTATACAACTCTTTTTCTCCCACAATGATCTCCTTCATCCCATCCATATATACATTTTTCAGATCCAGGATATAGGACGGAGGCGCTGATTTCAGACAGGAAAAGCATTTTCGTGAAGATGCGTTCCGAAAAATCGCTTCATACTCTTCCCGCAGAATACTGATCTCACTGAGTACTTCCTGAAACGGAACGTCTCTGGCATTTGTACGCACAATGATCCCATATCTGTCGTTCTGGAAGCCGCTCAATTTTTCCTTGTATTCATCTCTCAGGTTTTTCGGGATTTTGGAAGACACGCCGATCCTGGTATTTCCATGGGTCAGCACGGCGTATCGGCCGGTAAAGCTGATATTGCCTGTCACTGTGGGAGACTTTGTCTTGACCGCCTCCCGGCTGATCTGTACGACAAGCTCATCCCCTATACAGAGCGCCTTTCTGCCGGATTTGTGGGTGAAGAAAGAAGTTTTCGCGTCCTTCATATCATAATAGCAGTTTATGCCTTTTTCAATTTCAATAAACGCCGCCCCGATATTGGGGACGATATTTTTCACCTTGCCCACATACACATCCCCAAGCCTGTGGCAGTCTGTGTCTGCCTCTTCTGCCGGAGCGCTGTGGATCTCAACGATATCCCCATCCTCAAGAAAATACGTCCGTATTCGGTTGTCTCTTTTTTCGATCAGGATCTTTCGTTCCAATTTCCTCTCCTTATATTCTATGCTCATACACATTACATGGTCATATCCTGGCCCAGTGATTCCAGCGTCACAAGAGTCCGACTGCCGTCTTTTCCAACATCCGCATACATTTCCAGTCTGTGATACGAAAACGACACAGTTCCTGCCGGAATGCCGCACATGGAGCAAAAGGTCTCCATCACAAGGTCGGGCTTTAGATTATCCGTGCTTCCCGCCGCAAGCCGGAGGCAGATCTTATCCTCCTGTATTTCCCATCCATAGACCAGGGGGCGGATGTCCACTTCTCTCTCACTGCGCTTTGTCTGCTTCACGACCCATATTTCCTCCCGCGCCATAAAATCCGTAAAAGCATTTTTCCAGTTATCCGGAAGAGACCCACTTTTTACAGAGATAAGATAATCTGCCGCAGCGAGGATCGTCATTCCTGTCATTTTCTTCTCATCCGGAATCTGGCAGATGCTCATGACCTCAATCCCCTCCACACATTCCGCGTTCATGCGCTCTACTGCTTCCCTGCTGTCCACAGGTGCGGTCAGCTCGATATCCAGATATTCTCCATCACTTGTCAAGCCGATCCCAAGGGGGCTGGCAAAGGACATGATCATATGGGGACTGTAGCCTCCTGTAAACGCAATTGGGATGTCCGCGCGCCGCATAAGCTTCTGGAAGAACCGCATCACATCCAGATGTCCGATAAAGCGCAATGCCCCATATTTTCTGAATTTAATTCTTGCCTTCATAACAGACACCTCCTCCGAAGGACGCGGCGCCACAGCCGGAGCACTGCATCCGGCAGTTCGGCGTGACCTCTCCGTTCACTGCTTTTTCCCACTCTCGGTACAGGAATTTCCGGCTTACGCCGATGTCGATAAAATCCCAGGGGAACAGCTCGTCTGCCCCGCGCTGCCTCAAATTATAAACGTCAATATCCACTCCGGTATTTTCAAACGCCTGCATCCACAGATCATTGCGGAAACATTCGGTCCATGAGTCAAACAGGCATCCCAGACGATAAGCCTCCTCGACCACCCGGCTGACTCTCCGGTCGCCTCTTGCCATAACGCCCTCCAGGACGGTAGTCTTGGCGTCGTGCCAGTTATATTTCAAACTCTTCCGGTTCAGCTGTGCCTGGAATTCATCTTTTACGATGGAGGCACGCCTTGCATATTCCTCCGCGGAGAACATGGGTGACCACTGGAACGGCGTAAAAGGCTTGGGAACAAAGAAAGATGAACTTGCCGTGATCTGACATTTTCCGTTCCTCTGTTCCTTTGGGATCTCGTAATATCTGCGCGCCACCCGGTCAGACAGGCGGGCGATCTCCCGCATGTCCTCCTCCGTCTCAGTGGGAAGCCCCAGCATGAAGTACAGCTTCACCTTGCTCCAGCCGCCTTCAAACGCCTGGCCCGCGCCGTCAAGGATATCTTCTTCGCTCAGCCCTTTGTTTATCACATCCCTCATCCTCTGTGACCCTGCCTCCGGGGCAAATGTCAGGCTGCTCTTCCTTATATCCTGCACCCGGCTCATAACATCAAGGGAAAACGCGTCAATGCGAAGGGAGGGCAGGGAGATATTGATCCCCTTGTCCTTAAACTCATTAATGAGAAACATCACCAGTTCCTTCAAATCAGAGTAATCGCTGGAGCTCAAAGAGCTTAAAGAGATCTCTTCATGCCCGGTCGTTTTCAGCATTGTGCGGGCGTATTCTTTCAGCTTTTCTACATCCCTCTCTCTTGTAGGCCGGTAGATCATTCCCGCCTGGCAGAAGCGGCATCCCCGGATACAGCCCCTCTGGATCTCAAGGACTACCCTGTCCTGGGTGGCTTTGATAAAAGGGACCACAGGTTTCATGGGATAGGGGCTGTCCGTCACTGCCATGACGATCTGTTTTTTTACTCTGGCAGGCGCGTGCGTGTTATTGGGTGTAAATGACAGGAGTGTACCGTCTTCGTTGTATGCAGCGTCATAAAACTGCGGCACATAGAGTCCTTCGATCTCAGAGGCTCTTTCCAGGAACTCTTTTCTGCTCCTGCCGGAACCTTTCCATTCTTTGTAGACATCGAGAAGCTCATCATAGACCATCTCTCCCTCTCCGATATAGAAGATATCAAAAAAATCCGCCAGGGGCTCTGGATTGTAGGAACACGGTCCTCCTCCGATGACAATAGGGTACTCCTCCGAGCGCTCTGAAGCGTGGAGAGGGATCCGGCTCAGGTCAAGGATCTGAAGGATATTCGTATAGCACATCTCGAATTGGATCGTAATGCCCAGAAAATCAAACTCCCTCACCGGATCCTGGGATTCCAGGGCAAAGAGGGGGATGCTCTGCTCCCGCATTACTTTGTCCAGATCAGTCCATGGGGAATAAACCCTCTCACACCAGACGTCATCCCTGCGGTTGAACATATCATACAGGATCTGGATGCCGAGATGGGACATGCCGATTTCATATACGTCCGGAAAACACATAGCGAAACGGATATCTACCTTCTCCTTGTCCTTCATCACGGAGTTTACTTCACCGCCAATGTAGCGGGCGGGCTTTTCGATATTCAGCAAAATTTCATCTCTCAAAGCTAGTTTTCTCATACTCTACCTCATTTTATTTTTTCCCAGACTTCCTCGTCAAACTTGCGGTCCTTATAATAGTAAGGCCTGTCCGCTTCCATTATCTCACGGATCACTCTGCAGGGATTGCCCGCGGCGCAGACATTTGCCGGGATATCCTTTGTCACAACGCTGCCTGCGCCGATCACCGCGTTATCTCCGATGGTGACGCCGGGGAGGATGACGCAGCACCCGCCGATCCATACATTGTTCCCGATGGTAACAGGGATCCCATACTCATACCCGGAGTTCCTGCTGTCGGGATGGAGCGGATGTCCCGCTGTATAAATTGATACATTAGGACCGAACATTACATTATTCCCGATCCTGATCCTTGCCACATCCAGCATCACACACCCGGCGTTGGAATAGAAATTTTCTCCCAGTGTGATATGTTTCCCATATTCACAGTGGAACGGCGGCTCAAAATATACATTTTCACCGTGTATGATCCCTGCCCTGTCAAGACATTCCAGGCCCTTTACCGGTTCAAAAGGCATGACTGTATTATATTCCCTGATCGCTTTTTTAGTGACAAGCTGTTCTTGTATTATATTGTCATCCGAATAATATGCCATTTCGTGATCTCTGCGGTATCTGTTATCCATTGTTTTCCTCCTCAACTGAAACTGCTCGCTTTATTTTACACCGACTTTATATATAAAACAACAAAAAACTGACCTCTGTCACATGATAAAACAGAAGTCAGTTCAGTTGTTTCCAATTATTACTGTCCTGTATACAGGGTATAGATCTCAGGAGCCACGACTGCGCGGATCTGCTCATACACCGGCTCGGATGCCCTGATCATCTGCTCCCTGACCGCTTCGTCCAGAGTAATGATCTGGGTTCCGCTGTCTTTGATGGTCTGGATCCTGTCGTCGATCCTCTGATCGGACTGCTCCCTCGCATACTCCTTTGCGATCGCTTCCGCCTCGATCAGTATCTGCCGGTCCTCCTCGGGGAGCTCTTCAAAAAATGATTCGCTCACCACAAGTGAAATGAGATGGGGCACATGGTTCGTCTCCACGATATAATCCTGCTGCTCATAGAGCCGGTTGGAAACGATGACCTCGTAGGGATTCTCCTGCGCGTCGATGGTGTGCTGCTGAAGCCCGATATATACCTCGCTAAAGTTCATTGGTGTCGGGTTTGCCCCGAGCTGCTGCCAGAACGCGAGCTGGTAAGCATCTTCCATAGTGCGGATCTTCTGGCCTTTGAAGTCAGAAAACTCGGTCACTTCTCTGTTGGTGGACATGACCCGGAAGCCCTGATCCGCGTATCCCAGAAGCTCAAACCCTGCTTCCCGGTAAGATTCCTGCATCTTTTCAAGAAACTCCGGCTGGTCCACGGCTTCCCGGACTGACTCGATGTCATCGAATATGCAGGGGGCGTCAAAGACTGCCGTGTCATCGATAAAATTTACCTGGGGCGCCGTGTTCTGGATCACGAATGGGATATCCCCATCAGCACAGCTTTCCAGCAGCTCCCGGTCCCCTCCCAGTACACTGTTCGGGTAAACCGTGATCTTAATCCTGCCCTCGCTGAGCCGGTCTACTTCCTCTACAAATTTTTCCGCATAAATCTGTGTTACAGTATCCTCCGGGCTTGCCGTGCCAAGGGGATAAGCATAACGCTGCTCACCGTCATTGGCCGCGCACCCGGCAAGGATGCCCGCAGCGGCGAGAACCGCTGCCGCTGAAATATATTTTTTCTTATTCATAATGTCTCCTTCTGTCGGATGCGGCGTCACAGCAGCGCCAGGCTGACCGCCGGCACAAAGGTGATGATCAGCAGAGCCACAAGAAAATACAGTATCATGGGAAGGGCGTGTTTCGCAATCTTCATAAGCGGCACCTCGGTAAGAGAGCTCGCCACAAACAGGTTGACCCCGATAGGCGGCGTGACAAAACCGATGGCAAGGTTGACGACCATCATCACGCCAAAGTGGATCGGATCCATTCCGATGGACTCTACGATCGGAAGCAGGATCGGCGTCAGGATCAGTATCGCCGGCGTTGTATCCATGACCATTCCCACGATCAGCAGGAAGACGTTGATCACAATGAGAAGAACGATCGGATTCGTAAAATGTGCCAGGATCCAGGTACTGATGGCCTGTGGAACCTGCATCAGCGTCAGCACTCTTGAAAATGCGATGGCAGCCGCCAGGATAAACAGGATGGGGGCATATGTGCGTATGGATTCCACAAGGATCGCCCGGATATCCTTCGGCTTTATTGTCTTATAGATCAGCATGCTGATCAGGAGAGCGTAAAACACTGAGATGACCGCCGCCTCCGTAGGCGATGCGATCCCTGTGTAGATGCAGCCAAGGATGATGACCGGACTTAAAAGCGCGAAAGCGCTGTCTTTTAACACGCACAGCAGTCCTTTTTCGTGCAGCGCTCCGACCACCACCATTTTCTTCTCCTGATCCTCTCCGTTCTTCTTGCAGTAATAAAATGCATATATCATCAGGAGAACTCCGATCAGAAGCCCTGGTATGATCCCCGCGATAAACAGGTCGCTCACCGAGGCGCCCGAGGCAGATCCATACATGATGAACGGAATGCTCGGAGGGATGATGACCCCAAGTCCGCCGGCTACTGCCACCAGGGCAGTCGTGAATTTCTTATCGTACCCCATCTCAACGAGGATGGGGATCGTCATGCTTCCCACTGCCGCCACGGTGGCCGGTCCGGAACCGGATATCGCTCCGTAAAACAGGCAGGTTACGACTACGGCGCAGGGCATTCCCGCCGTTCTTTTTCCCATAAAGAAAGCGAACACATCAAACAGCTTTCGGGAAATACCGCCTCGGGCCATGATAATGCCTGACAGCACGAACATGGGCACCGCCAGGAGCGGAAAACTGTCCAGTCCGCCCAGCATAGAACGTATCACATATGTGGCGCTGGCTGTAAAAGACGGATCCACAGCGCCCGGGAGCACAGAGACGATTCCCAGGGAAATGGAAACAGGGATCGCGATGATCAGGCATATGACAAATATAATGAACAGAACAACTGCTGACATCTCAATTCTCCCCCTTTCCTATCACTGCTTTAAATTCCGCGATCCAGCGCTGGAGCACGCGGATCGCGGACAGGGCAAACCCGACCGGGGGCGCCGCCTGCACAAGGTACATCGGAATCCCCATGGCGGGACTTGTCTGTCCGTTTTCTACCGCGGACATCAGATATTTCCATGCAAACGGAAGCAGGTAAACAAATAAAATAAGTTCAAATGTGTAATTTACCACTTTAAACACAGCTTTGCCGCGCCTCGGGAACAGAGCGACAAACTGTTCGATCTTGATGGAAATGCATTTTTTTGTACAATAGCTTACGCTCAGGAAGCCGGCCCATATAAAAATATATCGGGTCAGCTCCTCAGACCAGGACAGAGATGCTCCGAGCACATACCTGCAGAACACCTGCACTCCCATGATCACTGCCATTGCCGCCAGCGCGGCGGCGAGCAGCACCTCTTCCAGATATTCATCTATCCAGCTTAATACTTTTTTCATAAAAACTCTCCAATGTCCTTTTACAAGCTCTTGTGAAGGAGCCCCAGCACTGTCTGCAGGTCCCCGGCTCCCATCTGTCCCGGCGCGGATGCCTTGCCCACTGCCCCGAAGGTCAGAGCGGAACCGAACACCTCGCCGCAGAGTCTGCTGATAACGCCTGTCCCGGACATAGACATGGTAATGATCGGGCGGTCAGCGAAATCTGTTGCCATCTCCTCTGTTGCCGACAAAAGGGTCAGCACATCCTTTTTGTTCTGAGGCATAACGGCGATCTTCGGGATATCCGCTCCCAGCTCCTGCATCCTGCGCAGGCGTGAGACGATCTCCTCTTTCTCAGGAGTCTTTTGGAAATCATGATTAGAAGCGACAACTTTGACCCCGCACTCATGGGCTGTTCCGATCACGGCTTTCACTGCGTCGTCTCCGGTAAATGCCTCTACGTCAATCAGGTCGATAAGTCCGGTCCTTGCTGCTTTCTGGTTGAGCTCAACATATACGTCTGTCTCGATCGCCTTCTCTCCGCCTTCTTTTGAAGTACGGAAGGTAAAAAGGATCGGCATCTCTCCGAGTGTTTCCCGCAGCGCTCTCATGGTTTCTTCCGTTTTTTCAAAGTCGAAAATGTCCTCATACCAGTCTACTCTCCACTCTACAACATCAGCCGCGGTAGTTTTTATTGTTTCTGCCGCATTTAAAATTTCTTCTTTTGTTGTTCCTACGATCGGGACACAGATTTTCGGGATGCCTGTACCGATCTCCACATTTCTTACTTTTACCGGGTTCATACTTGTCAGCTCCTTTTCTTTCTATTTTGCGTCCAAAAGCAGGATTTGATCCTGGATCCGGATCAGTTCCGGCTGTCCGAATTCTTCAGCAGCACACCGTATCTTACATTTACGAAGATTGCCAGCAGGACGCCGATCACTGTGATCACAATGTTCATCATGATAACGGCTGACGCGCTCATGTTGGAAGCTGCCGTCAGGATCGTATAGTTGCACAGACTGGATGCGATCATGACAAGGCTGGTCAGCGTACCTTTGAGTTTCGGGAACAGGTCGTTCGCGACTGCCGTAACCATCTGGAGCACACCGCCGGCGCCGGAATATCCGATGACGAACGCACCCACATAGCAGATCGCAGGTGATTTTATCATATATACAAGTACAAGCATGACAAGTGAGATCACCGGATAGAGCACAAGAAAGCGCACCTGCTTAAATTTTGTGATAAGCACGCTTGTGACAAACAGAGCTACCAGCGTACCGGCAGAGTAATATGTCTGCATCATCCCAACATCCCCGGAAGCGATCCCCGCCACATCTTTTCCGAATGTCTGGGCACAGTTCAGCCAGAGCTGGAATGTAGCTGTACATGTAAATCCGATCAGGATCAGGGCAACACTCTCCACTGAGAAACGAGCGCTCTTTAAGTTGTCAAGGAAAGACTCTCCTTTTCCCACGCCCTCGATCTTCGGCATTGGAGCAAAGATCGCGAGCACACCGAGCACCGCGATGGCAATACCGCACACAAGCGGAAGGGTCAGATAAGACATCGCCGTTCCCGCGCATATGCCGAGGAAGAATGGGAGCAGAAGCTGTGCGACAGAAATAAAGAGCTTAATACCCATTGTAGCAATTCCTGTGTATTTGTAAATGATTTCCGCAACTGCCGGATATGTAGCTGTATCAAGGAACGAGTTTGCGATGCCGCCCAGCACAGCCGCCACATACGCCACTGTCATGTTCGGTGAAAACGCGATCCCGACAAAGAAGATTACATAGGATGAACAGCCGATGAGAACGGAAATCCTTCTTCCGAACTTATCTGACAGGGGTCCCGCAAACGGAAGCGAGATCAGACGTCCAAGTCCCAGAGCCGCGGCAACAGCCGTGACTCCCATCACATCGCTCATGCCCCACTGCTCGGCCAGCAGTTCTTTTACAAGCTGCTGGCTTAAGATCGAGCATCCGATGCCGTGTATAAAATAGTTTAAATAGAGAATCAGTGCGCTTGGCAGATATTTCTTATTCATATTCATCTCCTCTTCTTTCATCACAGATTATTCGTATTTGATATCAAGTACTTCTTTCATATGGTCGATAGGCATATGCTGACCTGTCCACAGGTAAAATGCCGCGTCTCCCTGGAAGAGCATCATGCCGAGACCGTTCATTGTCTTGCACCCTGCTTCTTTCGCCATCTTAAGAAGCGCGGTCTCTCTCGGAGAGTAGATCGTATCTGTGACGATCAGCTCCGGACGGAAGAAGGATTTGTCCGGAACTACGGAGAGTCCCTCCAGCGGTTTCATCCCCACGCCTGTGGCCTGAGCGAACAGATAGCTGTCAGCGAGCTCTTCCCGCAATTTTTCCTTGTCATCGAGATCATACAGATTCACGATGCAGTCCGTATTGCTGCGGATCGTCTCAACTGTTTTTTCCGCTGCCGGCCAGAATTTATCTTTAATATTAAAGATGGAGATTTCCTTCACGCCGTCGAGAGCAGCCTGGACCTCGATCGCCTTTGCGGCGCCGCCGGCTCCCGCGATCGTCATTTTCTTCCCGATCACATCAATGTTGTTGTCCTTTAAGGACTGCATGTAACCGACGCCGTCTGTGATGTGTCCAATGAGTTTTCCGTGGTCATTTACGATGGTGTTGACAGCTCCGCACATCTGTGCCGCCGGGGAGAGCTCGTCCAGATACTGTCCCACTACCGTCTTATTCGGCATGGACACGTTGGAGCCTACCATCTTTAAGGCGCGCAGTCCTTTGACCGCATCCTCGAGCGTATCATTGTCGACTTCAAACGCGAGATACGCATAATCCAGTCCAAGCGTGGCAAATGCTTCATTGTGCATTGCCGGTGAGCTTGAATGTCTGATCGGATAAGCCATAAGACCAATTAATTCTGTGTGACCTGTGATTCTTTCTGCCATTGTTTTTTCTCCTTTTCGCGATAACTTTTTGTTTGTTAAATATCAAACAACCTCTCTGCATCCATTATAAGTAAATAGGATTAATAGTTCCAATATATCTTTTTGTATTTTTTGATAGTTTTCAGCTATCACTTGTGATATAATCTGCTAAAAGGAGGTCCGCCATGACATTAAATCAGATTTTTTATTTTCAGACTGTTGCGAGGTGCCAGCATTTCCGTCTTGCTGCATCAGAGCTGAATATCTCCCAGCCCTCCCTCAGCCGTTCGATCGCGAATCTGGAGGAAGAACTGGGACTCGTACTCTTTGACCGGAAAGGACGAACGGTGGCTCTGACCAAATACGGCCGGATTTTTCTGGAGCATGCCGATCGTATCCTGAGCGAGGTACAGACCGCAGAAAAACAGATGAAAAAGCTTGCCGGAAATGAGGGGCATGTGGATATTGCCTATGTGTTCCCCCTTTCGGCACGGTATATCCCGCACACTGTGCGCCAGTTTCTGGAGAAAAGCAAAAATGAAAAGATCAGTTTCAATTTTCATCAAAGCTACACCCGCGAAATGGTAAATGGATTGAAATCGGATCAATACGATGTGATCTTCGGGTCTTATGTGGAAAATGAGCCTGAAATCCAGTTTGTCCCTGTCATGAACCAGGAAATGATCGTTATCACCCCTCTGGGGCATCCTCTAGCCGGAAAACGCAGCCCCACGCTTAAGGATCTGGAAGATCATCCTGTCATGGGATATGACAGATCATCCGGACTTGGCGGCTTTACCAGCCGGATCTATGCCTCCTATTCCGTCAGTCCCCGCATTATATGCGAATCACCGGACGAGAACGCGATTGCATCACTGGTGGCGGAGAGTTTTGGGATCGCGCTGGTGGCGGATGTGGAGGCTCTGGATCACTTCCCACTGGAAAAGATCCATCTTACCGACGTAAATCTGCGCCATACCGTGTATATGGCGTATATGAAAGACCGTTACCAGATTCCTGCCGTGCGCAGCTTTATTTCCTTTATCAAAAAGGAAGGGACAAGCATCTGACCTCGGAGACGGTCTGTGGGTGTTTCCATCAGACGTACAGTCCTCTCTGTTTCACATACTCCTCAAATCTGCGCACAAGCGGAGGCTGGTACTGGACTTTATTCTTCGCCATATACACATATCTCTTTTCATGCTGGTTTCTTATTTTCAGTACATCCACATTCAGTGTTTTCAGCACAGGGATGTCCGGCATTACGGCAATCCCGAAATCAGCGGCGACCAGGCCCGCCATTGAGCCGTCCTCCTCGATCTCATATGCGATATCGGGCTGTATTTTAAGCTGCTCAAACAGCCGTTCCACCACAGGGCGCAGGCCGCTGCTGGGCGTATAGAATATCTGCGGGTAGGCAGCCGCCTGCTCCAGGTCTACAGTATCCAGGGATGAGAGCGGATGGCCTTTTGGAACGACAACGACCAGCTTCTCTGTTCCCACAGGAGTAAACTGTATCCCCGCTTCCTTTTCCGCCATTGAACAGAAACCGATGTCAAATCTTTCATCTTTAAGTCCCTGTATCACCTCAGAAGTATTCCCCACCGTAAAACGAAATCTCACGCTCAGTTCCTCATGCGTGCGGATAAAATCACTGGCAAGCCGCGGGATAAAATCACTTCCAAGCGTATAGATATACGCCAGTTCGATCAATCCTTCCGTCTGGCCGGTCAGGGAGCGCACTTTCCGGACCCCTGTATCGAGCGCCTTCAGCGATTGTTCCGCATATTCCCGAAAAATACTTCCGTATTTGGTAAGGACAACGTTTCTCCCTCTCTTTTCAAACAGCCTGGTACCGACTTCATCCTCGAGGGAGCTGATAGCATGGCTCAGAGACGGCTGCGCAATGCCGAGCTCTTCCGCTGCTTTCGTATAATGCTCGTTTTCCGCAAGCTTCACAAAATAATGGAGCTGGTTTAAATTCATAGAATCACCTCTGAATTGATAGGAATTATCTCTGTAATAGTAAAATATCACAATTCATAGATAATTTCTATAGTTTTCTGTCTAAATATGCATTTGTTTTATATCGCTCTTTCATCTATAATACAGCCTGTAAAACAGATTGTTAATATAGTAACAAGAAAACTGTTACGAACAGCCTCTCACAATTTAAAACAGTACGATTCAGGAGATTGATATTATGAAGAAAGAGTTTAAACACTTATTTGAACCCTTCACAGTGCGCCGCATGACACTCAAAAACAGGATCATGATGACGCCCATGGGCACAAACTACGGTGAACAGAGCGGAGAAATGAGCTTCCTGCATATCAACTACTATGAGCAGCGCGCCAAAGGCGGCACAGGACTTATTATGGTAGAAAATGCGAGCGTTGATTCTCCGGAGGGTTCCAATGGAACAACACAGCTTCGCATAGACCACGACAATTATATTCCCCGGCTTTTCAAGCTGACGGAAACGATCCACAAGCAGGGCGCCTGCATCGGTATCCAGTTGAATCATGCCGGCGCTTCCGCGCAATCAGCCCGGACAAACATGCAGCCGGTATCTGCTTCTGACATTCCTTCCAAAGAAGGAGGCGAGATCCCGCGTCCGCTTAAGAAAGAAGAGATCATGCGTATCGTGAAGAAATACGGTGAGGCCGCAAAGCGCGCGCAGATTGCCGGATTCGACACAGTGGAGATACACGCGGGCCACTCCTATCTGCTCAGCCAGTTCCTCTCACCCATCACAAACAAGAGAACGGATGAATTCGGAGGCTCGGCGGAAAACAGGGCGCGTTTTGCTCGGCTTGTAATGGAAGAAGTGAGAAGGCAGGTCGGTCAGTTCTTTCCGATCTTCCTTCGCATCAGCGCCGACGAGCTCATGGAAGGCGGAAACAGTCTGGAAGACTGCCTGGATTACCTGCAGTATATCCAGGAAGAGGCCGATGTCATCGACGTCTCATGCGGTCTGAACGGTTCCATCCAGTACCAGATCGACTCCAACTATCTGCCGGACGGATGGCGGGCATACATGGCAAAGGCGGTCAAAGAGCGCTACAATAAGCCCTGCGTTACTATGGGAAATATCCGTGACCCCCATGTCGCAGAAGACATCCTGGCAAGGGGAGACGCGGATCTGATCGGAATCGGGCGCGGTCTCATCGCGGATCCGGAATGGGTAAATAAAGTGCAGTTCGGCGACATCGGCGACATCAGGAAATGTATCTCCTGTAATATCGGATGCGCTGGAAACCGCATCGGGATCAACCGTCCCATCCGATGTACGATCAATCCTGCCGTAGCTGAAGGCGAAGGATATAAAAAGCGTCATATCACAAAGCCCTGCAACGTGGTGGTCGTGGGAGGCGGGACCTCCGGAATGGAAGCCGCCTGTACCGCTGCTGAGGTTGGATGCACCACATTCCTCCTCGAAAAGAAACCCCATCTTGGCGGACTGGCTGTTGAGATTTCAAAAATCCCGGATAAGAAAAGGCTTTCCGATTTTCCTGATTATATGATCCACCGCACAGGAAAGCATAAAAACTTGTTCGCATTTACAAACATGGAAGCTGACGTCGACTTTATCCGCAGTCTGAAACCAAATATCATCGTAAACGCAACCGGCTCCTCCCCTCTTCTGCCGCCGATCAAGGGACTCCATGAGAACCTGGGCAAAGAGGACAGCCGTGTCTATACGATCCTTAACATGATCAGTCATATTGACGACTATCCGGAGGACATGACCGGTAAAAAGGTGGCTGTGATCGGCGGAGGCGCCGTAGGCCTTGACGTAGTGGAATTTTTCGCGCCAAGGGGAGCTGATGTGACCATCGTGGAAATGCTGCCCCTCATCGGAAACGGTCTTGATCCTGTGTCCAAGGTTGACATCACCACTCTGATGAAGAAATACGGAGTGAAACAGATGCCGAACACAGCGCTCAAAGAAGTGCGTCCGGACAATTTCCTAATCGAAGCGGATGGCGAACAGAAAGAACTGCCCTTTGATTACGGTTTCGTCTGCCTCGGAATGAAGGCGGAGCATCCGGTTCTCCAGAAAATCCGCGAGGCATTTGAGGAGGACGATCAGATCGAGATCGTAAACATCGGTGACAGCGTCCGCGCGAGAAGGATCATTGACGGTACGGAGGAAGGAAGAAATATCATAAACACGCTGGAACGGCGCGGTTATCTGTAGGCTTTCGCTGCTGCGGCAAGAATACAATACAGAATCCCGGAGGAATCTCGCTTTTTAAATTCCTCCGGGATTTTGTGTGAATCTGACTATCCTAATTTCGAGTATTCTTCTTCCGCTACCGGTTCCAACCATTCGTTAGAAGCTCCCTCAGCGGGCACTTCGATCGCGAGATGCTGGAACCAGCTGTCCTTTGCCGCTCCATGCCAGTGCTTTACCTCCGGCGGGATGTTCACCACATCTCCGGCTTTCAGTTCCTGCGCGGGCCTGCCCCACTCCTGGTACCAGCCTTTTCCGCCTGTCACAAGGAGGATCTGACCTCCTTTGTGATGGATATGCCAGTTGTTCCGGCATCCCGGCTCAAAGGTCACGTTGCCTACTCCGGCTCTTTCTGTCGTGAGCATCTTCAGATAACTCTGTCCGATAAAATACTGGGCAAATGCGGTATTCGGCTCGCCGATCTCAAACACATTTCCTCCGCCTAGATCCTGTTTCATTTTTTCTGTATCCATGTGTAACGCCTCCAGTTTTGATAATCTCTTTGATCCTGAATATATTCTAAACCTGTCTGGAGGAATTAGGAAATACTTAGATTACATAGACGGATATGCTCTGGGAGTATGGTATTTAGAGCAGCCATCTCCCGAAATGTGCAGTTTCATATACCGTCCATTATTTAGCAAAGAGCGTCCATTCCGCCGTCAAGACGGATTCCGGATCCCATAATGTGGGACGATATGTCTGACGCCAGATAGAGTGCAAGATTCGCCACCTCATCCGGTCTGCAGTAACGTTTGTCCAGATACTGCGCGCCGAAAACCTGCTCTGCCTCTTTGTGTGTCTTCGTATCTCCAAATGTATTTTTTTCAATCCTTCCGATCATCGGTGTGTCCACACCGCCGGGGCAGATATAATTACAGTGGATTCCATGAGGCCCGAGCTCCAGGGCAACTGTTTTCGCCAGTCCTGCCACTGCATGTTTAGAAGAGCAGTATGCGCTCATTCCCGGCGAAGTCGTATAGCTTCCATTAGACGCGATCGTAATGATCGCTCCGTTTCCGTTTTTGATCAGATAGGGGGCGGCATGCTTCATAACAAACATAACGCTGAACACATTGATCTGATATACTTTCATATATTCTTCTATAGTGCAGTCCTGAATTTCCTGATACTTGCCTTCATACCCGGCATTCGGAATGACAATGTCTATCTTTCCGAAATGCTCATACGCGCCGTCGATCCATGCTTTTACCTGGGCTTCTTCTGTCACGTCCACCACTGATGTAAACAATTTGTCTTCAGAAATCTCCAGCGTGGGCACAAAGGCATCCAGCTTTGCCTGACTGGTAGACGAAATTGCGAGTTTACAGCCTTCTCCGGCAAATGCGCGGCAAAGAGCCTGACCGATCCCACCTGTTGAACCGTTGATCAATACAACTTTATCAGTTAATCCGTAATCCATATAATATCCATCCGTTCTTTTGTATTAGTTATGTGTAACGATTTTATTATATCACTGACTGAATAATGTGTAAAGTGGACGAGGGAGAGTAATGCAGTTTAATAAACGGAAAATCATTTTCAGATGTGGAAGCAGGTCATTGATAGAGTTTTTCAAACCGTGATCGGACATAGGGATAATATCAGATCACCAGTTTTACAGGTTTTTCCACACTTCTATAACTGCATCCATATCAAATTCCTTTTCGATCTGATCTACAATGGACGTACTGTTCACTGCCGCTACTCCCGCGTTGCTCTGGTCCATATATACAAAGCAGATAAAGCACAGGATACCGATCACCAGACGGAGATAAAAGCTTCCTCCTGTCTGTTCTTTCTGACCATCCGGGTCATCATATAGATTGTGATAGATTCTCCCATATCTCGGGTGGACAGCAGGGATGTCCCGCCGGTCGTCATACAGCCGGCGGGTCTGCTGAAGGAGTTCTCTGCGGCGCATTTCTGAATCATTCATAATAGACAGTCCTTCCATTATCATAACTTTTACATCTTCTCCGGCTCCAAAGCATCCTGGATTTTACCTTACCCAAAGCTTTTATACACCTCGCAGCAGAAAGAGACAGGAACATAAGTATTGCCAGTTACAATAATCCTATGTTCCTGTCTCTTTTATTAGAACCGGGTCCGAGCCGGTTTGTCACCTTTTCTTTTTGTTGTTCTTCTTTCTGTTCCCTCTGCCTATCTGTCCGCAAGTTCGTTTGTGATATCCTCCCAGGTCACGCCTCGTTCCACCATGAGGACCATTGCGTGATAGAGAAAGTCTGAGATTTCATATTTGATTTCCTCCGGATTGGGATTCTTTGCGGCGATCACGATCTCCGTCGCCTCTTCTCCCACCTTTTTCAAAATCTTATCCAGACCCTTTTCTAAGAGGTAATTCGTGTATGATCCTTCCTTGGGATTCTGTCGGCGGTCAAGGATCGTGTTATACACTCCCTCAAACACCTGAAGGGGATTTTTCGCGTCATGGTCCGAGCCTACGATGGTAGTATAGAAGCAGGAACGGTTTCCAGTGTGACATGCAGCCCCGACCTGGTCTACTTTGGCAAGGATCGTATCCCTGTCGCAGTCCACGGCAAGAGATCTTACATACTGGTAATGTCCTGAAGTCTCTCCCTTCACCCACTGGCTCTGTCTGCTCCGGCTGTAATAAGTCATCCGTCCGGTCTTTACAGTATGTTCGAATGCCTCTTCATTCATGTAAGCCATCATTAACACTTCATTTGTCTTGTAATCCTGTACAATGACCGGAATTAGGCCGTTTTCATTGAGCTTGAGCTCAGAGAACTCCATCACGCTCTCAAAAGAAGTCATCTGTATGCCTTCGTCTGTGCATATTTCTTTGAAGTCATTAAAATCCATTTCCAGGCTGCTGATAAACATTCCAGACACGCCTTTTACGCCGTCAGCTTTCAGGATGCGCAGGATTTCCTTCTCTTCCATGGTGTCCGTGAGAACAACGCATGGCACGTCCGTCACATTGATGACAGAATTCAGGTCAAGCCTGTGCATGAATATGATTTCCGTGCTGTACTCTTCGATCAGGTGCTGCTGCTTGAATAATGCGTCAAAGTCATTCAGAGATACAGCAATCCTTTCTTTCCCGAACCGCTTGGACACTTCCTCGATCAGATCCATGGAAAGCGGCTTTGAAAAGTTCAGTATCGTACGCTTTGCTCCTGCGTAAAGGAGTTTCTTTACGTCTTCCATCCTTCGTATGTTCCCTCCCGCGATCATCGGGATACTGATCACGCGGTTGATTTTTTTGATCAGGCCGATGGATTCATCGTGTTCCTCGTCTGAATCTGACAGGTCGAACACGATCAGCTCATCTGCGCCTCTCTCACTGTATTGTTTTGCAAGTTCGATGACATCATCTGAAACGATCGTACGGTCATCGAACCACTTTACTGCCTTTCCGCCGTCAATAAATATGCACGGGGTCAGTCTTTTATAGCTCATGTATCTATTCTCCTTTTTTATCCGGTCCTTTCTCTGCCTGCTGCCCGGACAAAGCGCGGCAGTTTCGCTCCCGCGATACTCAGAGCGTTCCCTTTGTGGACCATACCTCTGTTATCCGCGGCTCGGCGGACACTGCCATGTCGAGCGCCTTTCCGAACGCCTTGAACAGCGCCTCTGCCATGTGATGATTGTTTCCCTCCTCCAGGATCTTTAAATGCAGGTTCATTGCCGCGCTGTAAGAGACAGCATAGAAAAACTCTAGTATCATCTCCGTATCCATTGTCCCCAGGCTGGACACAGTGAAATCGGCATTGTATCTCAGATACGGACGCCCGGACAGATCCACCGCGCACAGAGCCAGCGTCTCATCCATGGGCAGGATAAAATAGCCGTACCTCTTTATCCCTGCCTTATCGCCGAGGGCGTCCGCGATAGCCTGTCCCAGGACGATCCCCACATCCTCTATGGTATGGTGGCTGTCCACTTCAACATCGCCGTTCACCTTCAGCTCCAGGTCAAAGAGGCCGTGACGGGCAAATCCGTCCAGCATATGATCAAAAAATGGGATGCCTGTATCGATATTATTGCGGCCCTGGCCATCAACATTGATAGTAAGGCTGATATCCGTTTCCTTTGTCTTTCTTGTACGGTTTCCGATCCGCTGTTCCATCTCATCTACCTCCTATTCATCCTTCCCATCACCCCCATCAGGATCGTCAAAGCGCACCCTGATAGAATTCGCATGAGCGGTCAATTGCTCCGACTCAGCAAACTGCTCGATATCTGTATGGATCTTATCAAGCGCCTCACGCGAATAATATATAATGCTGGACTTCTTGATAAAATCATCAACAGACAACGGAGAAAAGAATTTTGCCGTTCCGTTGGTCGGCAGCACATGATTTGGCCCTGCGAAATAATCCCCGAGAGGTTCGCTGGAATATTTCCCGATGAAAATGGCGCCCGCGTTCCGTATCTTTGTCATCACCTCAAACGCGTTTTCTGTCATGATCTCCAGGTGTTCTGACGCGATCTCATTTGCCGCCTCAATTGCGTCTTCCATATTCTCTGCCACAAGGATATGACCGTAGTTGTCAAGCGATTTCTGCATGATCTCTCCTCTGGAGAGCTCTCTGACAAAAATATCTGTCCATTCAGACACTTTTTCTGCCAGCTCCATGCTCGTGGTCACCAGGATCGCGCTGGCAAGCTCGTCGTGCTCCGCCTGGGACAGCAGGTCTGCCGCGACGCACCGGGGATCCGCCGTTTCATCCGCAAGGACAAGGATCTCGCTGGGACCAGCGATAGAATCAATGCTGACATGACCATAGACCGCTTTCTTTGCAAGAGCCACATAAATGTTGCCCGGGCCCACAATCTTATCTACCTTGGGAATGCTCTGTGTTCCATATGCCAGAGCCGCTACTGCCTGAGCTCCGCCGGCTTTGTACACTTTATCAGCGCCCGCCTCCTTTGCCGCGACAAGCGTCGTTGGCGTCACCTTTCCATCCTTTCCGGGAGGTGTCACCATAATGATCTCATCCACTCCTGCCACCTTTGCAGGCATGATGTTCATAAGGACAGAAGACGGATACGCCGCCTTTCCTCCAGGTACATAGACGCCCACTTTGGCGAGGGGCGTCACCTTCTGTCCCAGGATAGTGCCGTCCGGACTGCTGTCGAACCAACTGTACTGCATCTGTTTTTCATGATAGGAACGGATGTTGACGAGCGCCTTCCGAATCACCTCGATCAGACCGGGATCCACCGTCTCATACGCCTCCTCTATCTCCTCTTCAGTCACAAGGATATTGGCCGCATTGACATCTGCGCCGTCAAATTTCTTTGTGTATTCAAACAGCGCATCATCTCCCCGCTCTTTCACCGCGTCAAGGATCACACGCACACTCTCTTCGTATTTTCCGTAACTGTTGGGGCTGCGTTTTAACAGGTCCTCCAGCAGATTTTTCTTCGTATTCTGGTCAAGTTTCTCAATTCGCATAATTTCCTCCCGCCTTACGCTTCCCTGAGTAATGTCCGTAAATCTGTGATCAGTTTTTTGATCCGGTCGTTTTCCATACGCATGCTCACCGGATTGACGATCATGCGGGCGGACAGAGGGCACACTTCCTCAAGGACCACAAGTCCGTTTTCCTTCAGTGTAGAGCCTGTCTCAACGATATCAACGATCACCTCAGATAATCCGACGATCGGTGCAAGCTCAATGGATCCGTTCATCTTAATGATCTCCACGGTCTGATGCTTCTTGTTATAAAAATAATCCTTTGCGATCTTCGGATACTTGGTGGCAACGCGGATCAGCTCCCGATGCTTCAGAAGTTTCGAGGCATCCTCATATCCGCAGACACACATCCGGCATTTCCCGAATCCCAGATCAAGCACTTCGTGTACTTTTCTGCCTTCTTCTATGATCGTATCTTTTCCGACGACTCCGATATCCGCTGCTCCATACTCCACATAAGTAGGGACATCCGGTCCCTTTGCGAGAAAGAATTTCAGTTTCATCTCCTCGTTTGTAAAGATCAGTTTCCTGGAATCTTTCTCTTTCATCTCCTCACAGGTGATGCCCAGTTTTTCCAGCATATCCAATGTTTTGCTGGCCAGGCGCCCCTTTGTGAGGGCAAATGTCAAATATCTCATAAATGCTGCTCCTTTAATCCATGCCCGGCATATTTACCAGCTTTTCCTCACCTGTCCGCAGGTTCACCATCTCGATCTTCTGATCATCTCTCAGATAGAGCATGACTGCGGCGGAGGTGCGTTTCGCATACTTCTCGTATACTTCTCTTTCCTCCTCAGGTTCTCTTTTGATCAGTTCGATGTTGCGTCCTTTTTTGCGGAAGCTGCACGAAAGAGCGACCGCCTGCTCTTCTGTGGCTTCTGTGTAAACGACCAGATTGCGGTGGATCGTCTCCACAGGGATCTTCTGCCTTCCAAGAGCGCCCATAAGTTCATCAAGGAGGATCGCAAAACCAATGGAGGGCGTGTCTTTTCCGAATTTTTCCAGGAGATGGTCGTAACGACCGCCCCTGACGACAGCGTCTCCTGTGCCAAACGTATAAGCGCGGAAAATGATCCCTGTATAATATCCATAGTTTCCGATCATACTCAGGTCAAAAGTGATATGGTCATCCGCGCCGTACAGTTTCAGCAGGTGGTATATCTGCTGCAGTCTGGTGACGGCAAGCCTTGCATCCAGATCCGGCGCAGCGCCCATGGCCTGTTCCAGGACCTCCGGTCCTCCGGTCAGTTCCGGGAGGAGGGCAAATGCCTCTCTCACACTTTCCTTAACCTTATGAGCATCCAGTATTTCCTCCACCCCGAAGAAATTCCGGTTCGTGATAAGGGTGCGTATCTCCCTGTTTTCATCTTCTTTCAGCCCGGCGGCTTTCAGCAGGCTGCGGATGAAATCAACATGTCCCAGGCTGACCTGGAATTCCTCCAGCCCGGTCTGTTTCAGACTGTCCACCACCATGGCCAGCATCTCAGCGTCTGCTTCCACCGAGTCCAGACCGATCAGCTCCGCACCAAGCTGCGTGTTCTCCTTTAAGCGCCCCTGATAGCTGGAATGGTTGATAAACGTATTCCCCGCATAGCAGAGACGGATGGGCATATCCTCTGATTCAAACAAAGTCGCCGCGGCCCGGGCGACCGATGGAGTGATATCCGGACGCAGCGCCAGGATATTGCCCTCACGGTCAAAAAATTTATAAAGCTCCTGTGTGGAAGTTGATCCGATCTCCTTTCGGAAGACCTCGTAGTATTCAAATGTCGGAGTCTGTATATCCTGATATCCGTACATATGCAGTACCTTACCAAGCTTTCTCTGGAGTGCAAGTTTGGTCTCACATTCTTTATTGTAGATATCCCGGACTCCTTCCGGGGTATGAAGTTTCTGTTCCATATAGCGCCCCTTTCACTTTACCGTGCTAACACGTTAAAATACCCTTGTAATTATACGGATTTTACATACGCCTGTCAATCCCTGAGATCCAGGTCTTTCTGGATATGATCAAGGTACGGCACAAAATATCCGTTTTTAAGCTGCATGAACCATCCCGGTTCCAGCTCCTCATAGCGGAAACTCTTCCGGCCTCCCTGCTGGCTGCGGTCCCAGAATCTCCTAATCTGTTCGTATCTCATATAGTACAGTTCATCACGCTCTGTATAATAGATGAGCAGGAATGCGATCCCTCCCTGCTGTTCAAATTTCTCCATAAACTCAATCTGATGCTCATGTACGTTCTGAAGCGGAAATGTATCCATGCCGCATTCTTTCGCGTCAAAGCAGACCGGGATCCCCTGTACGGCTCCGATATAGTCCACTGTGCTGATCTTGTCAAAATAAGCCAGTGTGATATGCCTGCTTTCCTGATCGATCTTCACCGGGGTGATGGGGGTCGGTATCTTCTGCACCAGCGCCAGCCCGAGCTCTTCATACCTCTCGTTTGTATGATTGATAAATTCTTCCAGTGTAGAGCCTCGCAAGCCCCGCGAACTCCATGTCGCCATCTTACATTACCCCCTTATCCTCACAGATTTCCCGAAAAAGCCGGGGGATCGGGGCTGTGATCTCTTTCCCCGAAAGAAGGGACAGTGTTCCTCCGCATTGAGGAATACACAGTCTGGCGGAATGAAGGAGCTGGCTGGAAATGCCATATTCCTTTTTCAGTTCCTCATTGAAGGCCATGTCCCCATACTTGTAATCTCCGGCGATAGGATGGCCTTCGGATGCGAGATGGGCCCGGATCTGATGGGTCTTCCCTGTGAGCAGATGGACCTCAAGGAGTGTGACTCCCTTTCCGGATGAGACCGGACGATATTCTGTTTCAATGAGGGACGCTTCCTTTGTTTTCTCTTTTTCAACAGATACCGTATTTCTCTGCCGGTCTTTTGTCAGATACCCCCTGATCCGATATCCTTCTTTTACGGTTCCTTTTACGAGACAGAGATAGTATTTTTTCAGGCTCCGCTCCCGGAACATAACGCTGAGCTCCTGGAGCGCCGCAAGTGTCTTTCCCGCCGCGACGATCCCGCTTGTGTTCCGGTCCAGACGGTTGCACACAGAGGGACGGAAGGTACGCAGTTCTTCTCCTGTGATCTGCCCGCTCTCCAGGAGATAAGCGATGAGATGCTCCACAAGCGACACATCCCCCGGAGCGGCTTTCTGTGAGAGCATGCCCACAGGCTTGTTTATAAAAATTGTATGCTCGTCTTCATATAATATGTCAAGTTTTGTTCCCTGCCCCTGTTTTCCGGGAAGATAGTCATCCGCTGTCCGGGAGCGGGAAAATCTGCTGACCGTTTCGTCTGAGAGGAAGAGCTTTACAGTATCTCCTGGGGAAAGCATCTCATTTCCGGATGCTTTTTTCCCATTCAGGGTAATATTCTTTTTTCTAAGCATCTTGTACAGGAAACTCTTTGGCGCCTGCTCCATATACTTCCCCAGGAATTTATCCAGACGCTGCCCTGCCTCGTTTGAGCCGATACACAGTTCTTTCATGTCCAGCCTCTTTCTACATGGAAATATTGAGGATGATCCCCCGGATCGCCTCTTCTCTTTCCCTTGTGTCCTTTTTTTCTACTGCCGCGATATTGTCGAGCCCTTCTGCTCTCGTGATAAACGGTTTATATTCATTCAGTACGCGGACGGCAAGTCCTGTATACTGATTTTGTTTCAGCATTGCCCGGATATGGTCAGCGGCTATTTTCAGGTCCACTTTTTTATAGTGTGTGTAGCCAAAGATATTGTCGCCGGAGATGACGATGCAGTCTACAGGCATGATCTTCTCCTCGCTTGTGATCACCATGTCATAACATACGGTGAGATGGGGTGTCTTGCCCGCGATCTCCTCTGCTCTCTCATGCTCGATGGATCCATATGGGAATCTTGCGATCACTCCCACTAGCGCTTTTCCCGCGGGAAGACATCCCAGGACCGCGATCACAGTGAGCAGGTTCAGCCTTGTCCCGGTCTGAAAATATCCGAGAAAAAACACAGCGGCAACGATACCGAAATAGATGACGGTCCTTATGATCTCCACTTTTTTCTTATAATCCAGATAACCTGGAGCCCCTTTTTGTACTTTTTTCATTTTGTAAATAACTCCTCCGCCTTAAGTATGAGACTGTGGGGTATAAACTTTGCCCCCAGACGCGCCGCCTTCATTCCCGCCCCATATACAGAGACAGAGCGTTTTTTTCTGCTGTCGGAAAGCGCTTTGCGAACGACTCCGGGCGCGCTGGCAAGAGTCAGCTTTTTCAGCGGGTTGGTAAGTTCTCCGCTTACAGAAAAGAACTCCGTATCAACAGGTCCCGGGCACACGGCAGTTACATAAATCCCGCAGCTTTTCAGTTCTGATCCCAAAGCCCTGGAAAAACTGAGAACATATGCTTTCGTAGCGGCGTACACGGCAAATCCATTCTGAGGGCAGAATGCCGCGGCGGATGCCAGGTTGATGATACGGCCGCCCTTTCCCATCCAGGGAATCGTCATCTGTGTCATTCGCGTAAGGGCGCGGCAGTTCAGATCCACCATATCCGTCTGGAGCTTTTTCCCTTCTCCGGCGATATTTATAAAGCTGCCGCTTTTTCCGAATCCGGCTGAATTGACGAGCATCCTCACATCCGGACAGAGATCTTTTAGGGATCGGTGGTATTCTTTGTAAACCTGTTTTTTCAGCAAGTCCCCTTCAAAAATCCTCACGGGCACACGGCTTTCTTTTTTCAGCGCCTCCAGCCGCTCCGCTCTTCTGGCGATCACCCAGATCTCGTCCAGGTCCTTATAAAAATATCCCAACTGACGCACAAACTCTCTTCCGATTCCCGATGAAGCGCCAGTCACTACTGCTGTACGCATCTGCAACCTCATTTCTTTCTGTGAATATTTCGTATGGTCTTTTTCTTTCTTTTTTTGTCAGTCTGCGGCTTTCTGCCATCTGCTCTCCTCCCGCCTGAGGAAGCGCCTGCCTTTCCGCTCCGCCGAGGGCGGATGAGACACTTCGGGCCGTATCCGATCAGGTCCGTCCTTCCTGCCTTCTCAAGCGCTTCCTCCACCAGGTTATAAAGTTTCGGGTCCCTGTACTGGATAAGCGCCCTCTGCATCGCTTTTTCATGGGGATTTTTGGGCACATAGACCGGTTTCATTGTCATGGGATCGAGTCCTGTATAATACATACAGGTGGATAAGGTGGAAGGTGTCGGATAAAAATCCTGCACCTGCTCGGGCATATATCCCAGATCCCGGCAGTATTCCGCCAGCTTTACAGCTTCTTTCAGCGTGGATCCCGGATGGGAGGACATAAGGTATGGGACAACATACTGTTTCCTGCCCAGCCGTTCGTTCATCCTGTTAAACTGACGGATAAATTCTTCATATACCTTATTCTGCGGCTTGCCCATCAGAGCAAGTACCTGATCTGAAACGTGCTCTGGCGCTGCTTTGAGCTGACCGCTCACATGATGTTCACACAGTTCCCGGAGAAATTCATTCTTCCGGTCCGCAAGTACATAATCAAACCGGATCCCGGAGCGGATGAACACCTTTTTTACTCCCGGAACCTCCCTGAGTTTTTTAAGGAGAGATACATAATCACTGTGATCCGCATCCAGATTCCGGCATGGAAGGGGAAACAGACATTGCCGGTTCCGGCAGACGCCATGCTCCATTTGTTTTCCGCAGGACGGATGTCTGAAGTTTGCGGTAGGGCCTCCTACATCATGGATGTATCCCTTGAAGTCCTTTTCACCTGTGATTGCCTCTGCTTCTCTCAGCAGCGATTCATGGCTTCTTACCTGAACGATCCTCCCCTGGTGAAATGTCAGCGCGCAGAAGCTGCATCCTCCGAAACACCCTCTGCTGCTGATCAGGCTGAAACGGATCTCCGACACTGCCGGCACGCCGCCTTTCTCCCTGTAAGAAGGATGGTATGTCCTTGCATACGGCAGGGCATAGATGTCGTCCATCTCCATAGTGGATAAAGGTTTTGACGGCGGATTCTGCACAATGTACAAGTGGTCTGTATACGGTTCTGCAAGGCGTTTTCCGTTAAACGCGTCTGTGTTGATATACTGTATATAAAAGCTGCGAGCATAGTTTTTCTTATCTTCCTTCAGCGCCTCAAAAGAGGGTAGAAATTCAGCCTCTCCGACCCGATCCCTGTCCTTTACGCGGACAACCGTTCCGTCCACATGCGTCAGTTCTTCCACGGGGATGCCCGCGTCGAGGGCTTCCGCGATCTCCACGATGGAACGCTCCCCCATCCCATAGGAGACGATATCAGCTCCGGAATCCAGGAGGATGGAGCGTTTCAGGGAGTCTGACCAGTAATCATAGTGCGCCAGCCTGCGAAGGCTCGCCTCAATGCCGCCCAGGATGACAGGAGTATCTTTATAGGTCTGCCGGATCAGGTTGCCGTACACTATACAGGCATGGTCCGGACGCTTTCCCATTTCTCCACCCGGTGTATATGCGTCAGTCTTCCTGCGTTTCTTTGAAACGGAATAATGATTGACCATAGAATCCATGTTTCCCGAAGAGACAAGGAAAGCGAGCCGGGGTTCGCCGAAGACGCATACGCTTTTCGGATCCTTCCAGGCCGGCTGTGAGATGACCCCCACCCGGTATCCCCTTGATTCCAGGAGCCGGCTTATGATCGCATGCCCGAAGGAAGGATGGTCCACATAAGCGTCGCCGATGACATAGGCAAAATCAACCTGGTCCCATCCTCTCTCTTCCATATCCGCCCTGCTCATAGGCAAAAATCTATCACTCATTCCAGACCCCCGCATCTTTCATAAGTTTTATTCATGATCTCATAGAAATCGCGGATATAATAATCCGCCAGACGCTTCTTCTCCTGTTCGTCCCGCCTGGAGAAGTCATCGTCCACTGCGCACACTACCATGCCGGCGTTCTTTCCGGCAAGGATCCCATTCGGGATGTCCTCGAACACCAGACATTCTGATGGATGGACTCCGAGATCCCCCGCCACTTTGAGATACATATCCGGCGCGGGTTTCCCAGACGCCACCTCGCTGGATGTGCAGACGGAGACAAAATATTTGTTCAGTCCCCGGGCGTCCAGCGCTGCCTGAGCGATCTTGCGGTCATTGCTGGTCGCGATCCCAAGGAGCACGCCTCTCCTCCTCATTTCATCGAGGAAATCCACTGCTCCCGGCTTTGGGAATACTCTTGTGGCATAGAGATCAACAGCCATATCTCTCCAATCCTGCATAACCTCTTCCCTTGTGCGTTCAAGTGAATCAAATGTATCCACAAAATACTGGGCAGTCTCAATATAACTCATGCCTTCGATATCCTTATGGAATGTCTCAGGGGCGGTAAGCCTGTGTTTCTCCATATAGATACGGTCCACCTCCAGCCAGACCCACATGGAATCCACAAGAGAGCCGTCCATATCAAATATAACTGCTTTTTTCCCTTTCAGCATAATCGTTCTACCTCTTCTTCTGTCAGCCGGCGAAATTCTCCCGGGGCAAGAGCCTCATCCAGTACAAGGGAGCCCATGCTGAGGCGTTTCAGATAGATCACCTCTTTGCCCACTGCCCGGAACATCCGCTTTACCTGGTGGTATCTTCCCTCCCGGACTGTGACCTGGATGCGGGAAATCTCATCCGGATCTATAATTTTAAGCTCCGCGGGCAGCGCGGACTTCTCATCACCGATATCAAGCCCCAGGCCAAACAGCCTTACATCTTCGTCACCCACCCTTCCGCGGATTTCCGCATAATAGACTTTATCCACATGTTTTTTAGGCGAAAGAAGACGGTGTGCCAGTTCTCCGTCATTTGTGATGAGAAGGAGTCCCTCGGTATCTTTGTCCAGCCGCCCCACAGGAAAAAGGTCTTCCCGGAGCATGCCTGTGCCTTTGTCACTGCTTTTACCAGAGCGCAGCAGATCCAGCACGGTCTTTTCTTTTTTGTCTTCTGTGGCGGATACCACGCCGGAAGGCTTGTTCAGCATGAAATACTCATACCTGGCATAGACTGCAGGCTCTCCCTTCCAGCACACAGCGTCCTTCTCCGTGTCGAGCTTTGTTTCAGGTTTCCTGACAGGAGAGCCGTTCACCGTGACGCTGCCTTTTGCCAGCTCTTTCTTTACCTGGCTTCTGGTACCATACCCCATATCCGCGAGAAACTTGTCCAGCCTGATCATCATAATGACTGCCACCGCCATCCCGGGAGATATTTATTTTTGAGGGTCTGGCCTGACAGCTTGCCGAATCCCAGAGGATATCCCTCCACACAAACGAGGTACCATCCTTTCTCCTTCGGCAGTGTCACATCCTCCACATCAAGGGTCTCTCCTTTCAGATATTTGATGATCCGTTCATCTGATACCGAAAGATCAATGATATATTCATACTCTTCTTTTTTCAGGTTCATGGCAAATGCCTGGCTCGGTTCGAAACGCTTTTTCTTTAATTCGCCAAGAAGAAGTCCTGTCCTTAAAAAGCGGATCCCCTTCAGAGGCGGTACGTTTTCCGGCATATAGTACACCTTATCCCCGCGGATATCTATCCTGGCGGGATCTATTTCCCGCCTCACGGAGACAAGGAACTCCTCCAGCTCCGGCGGCAGCTTTCCTGCCCTGAGGATCTGTCCCTGATGAAGTTCCGCCCTGGCGTGGTCTGTCCGGGCGCCTTTTTGCAGCAGAGCGAGAAAATGTCCTTCTCCCTTCATTTTGTGAGGAAAGATCCGCACTGTCCTTTTCAGGCGCTGATCCCCGGTCAGAGACATCTCAGGCATGCCTTCGGCAAACCCTTCATATCCTTCCATCTGGCAGATCTCAAACTGGGGATACTCCTGCAGGAGGTACTCAATAGTCTGTTCGTTTTCCTCAGGCGAAAAGGTGCAGGTGGAATAGAGGAGCATCCCGCCTTCCCGGAGCATCTCCGCCGCCTGTGTGATAATGCTCCTCTGGATTTTTGAAAAATAGTCCGGTCCATGTTCCTCCCACGCCCGGATCATCTTACGGTCCTTCCGGAACATGCCCTCCCCGGAACAGGGAGCATCAATCAGTATCTTATCAAAATATCCCTTAAAATATGTGACAAGCTTTCCAGGTTCTTCACTTAATATGAGCACATTTCCTATGCCGAAGAGCTCCAGGTTCTTGAGCAGTCCCTTTGCCCGGGAACTGCTCAGGTCATTTGCCGCAAGTACGCCGGTCCCATTCAGCTTTGCCCCAAGTTCTGTCGCCTTACCGCCAGGGGCAGCGCACACATCCAGCACCCGGTCCCCCGGTTCGACCGGAAGCCGGTCTGCCGGAGTCATGGCGCTCGGTTCCTGGACATAATACAGTCCCGCAAAGTAATAAGGGTGTTTTGCCGGCTGATATTTTTCCCCATCATAATAAAACCCATTCCTGATCCATGGAACAGGCTCAAGCGGCCAGGGCGCGATTTTCAGAAAATTTTCCACTGATATCTTGGCTGTATTCACGCGGAGTCCGTAATGGCGCGGCTCGTCGAAGCATCTTACATATTCTTCGTATTCCGTGCCCAGAAGGTCTTTCATTTTATCTTCGAATGCTGCTGGCAGCTGATTCATCATCTGTCCTCCATATAAAAGCGTGCGATCATTATACCACATGCGCAGGAAAGGAAGCGCCGCGCTCGCGGCATTTACTTTCCAAGCCGTGGCTTCAGGTATAAGCCCCGCGAAGCGGGGGGAGACCGCGAGAGCGATCTGGATTGCACATTGTGCAATCATTATACCATGTTTTCTCTGCGGGTGAAACCCCCACTCCTAAAAGTCCCCCCTGACCTTTTTCCCCTGTACATAAAGCAGTGCGGGATATGGATTAACGCTGATCTCCTGATCATTTTCATATAGATAGATCCCCACATGGAGATGGACAGGAAATTTCCCCCTTGTCCCTTCTTCCGTGCCATATCCGGTATCGCCCATAAATCCCAGCAGTTCTCCAGCGCTCACTGTATCCCCCTCCTGGATATCTGCGTAAGAGTCCAGGTGGGCATAATATATGTAGGCTCCGTGAGGCGCCCGGATACCAAGCCGGTATCCGCCCAGCTCCAGCCATCCCTTATTTTCGATCGTACCGTCTGTCATACTGACAATGGGGAAGAGTCCGGATTCGTTCACGGAAGGCATGATATCTGTCCCCTCGTGCCCGCGCTCACCACCATAGGACCGGTCAAACATCCAGGAATCTTCAAAGGAGACAGATAGCCTGCTGTTCGACGAGGACTCAGCCACAGGGAAATACCGAAGATCATCCCACACAGCCTGGCATCCGGCAAGATAGCTTCCCCATCCCTTTGCGCGCTCCCATCGTTTCCTTGCGACAGCCGTTTCATCCGGAGACAGACTGAACGGCTCCTGACCGAAATCAGTCTCCAGCCAATATACGGCCAGAGCCTCCCCGGGCGCGCTGTTCCCCCGGATCTGTTCCATTGTCTCATCGGAAACGGACTGTCTGCGAAATCCGTCTGAAAAAAGGATATCTTCAGACAGGCGGCTCCTCTCGCTCCCATATTCAAGCCGGGGGATCCAGATGCCGGCAAAAAACACCAGCAAAAATAAAGCAATGATATATGTTCTGATCTTTTTCAGGGATTTTTTCAAGGACTTCTCCTTTTTGAAATACTCTATGACACTATATGATCCACGCATAACGATCATTCTTCTGTCATATATCTGAAATGACCATGTCAGAGGAGGGAAGCCGATGAAACAGCATTCTCTAAGACAATATATACCCGGGATCACCGCGGTGCTCCTCTTTATCTCCATGCTTCTCTCACCGCGCGCCGTCTTTTCCGGAGCGGAGGACGGACTCCTTCTCTGGTTTCAGATCGTCTTTCCGACCCTCTTTCCCTTTATGCTTGTCTCCGCTCTCATGATGGCAGGAGGCGGCCTTTCTGTCATATCCGGGCTGTTCGGGAAAGTGCTCGGCAGGATATTCGCCACTTCCGGGAATGGCGCCTTTGCTGTCCTGACCGGGTTTCTCTGCGGATATCCCATGGGAGCCAAGGTGACCGCGGACCTGCTGCGCGCCGGAAGGATCACCAGGAACGAAGGCTGTTATCTTCTCTCTTTCTGCAATAATACAAGCCCGGCATTTATCATGAATTTTATCATATGGAAAACCCTGGGGCAGGACGGACTCACTGTCCCAAGTCTTCTGATCCTGTTCGGAGTCCCTGTCCTGCTTAGTTTTCTCTTTCGCAGGTTCTATCTGCACGGAGAAAAGAGGTTTCGCTCTCCGGAGAAAAATGATGGGGACGAGAGAAACACACTTGATTTTGCCGCTTTTGACTCCTGCATGATGAACAGCTTTGAGGGCATTGTGAAGGTGGGTGGATATATTATTTCTTTTTCGATCCTGATCGCTTTATTGGGGGAATTTAGTGATATTGCTTTCTTTAAGGCGGTACTGCCGTCTCTTGAGATCACCAATGGGATCGTCATGCTCCACAACGGCATCGCTGATGCCAGAGTGTCTTATCCGCTAATTATGGGCCTGACCTCTTTCGGCGGTTTCTGCTCTGTCGCACAGACTGATTGCATGATCCGCGGGACCGGTATTTCTATTTTCCCATATATCGCACAAAAGCTGGCTGCCTCACTGGCAGCCAGCTCCCTGGCGTATCTCTATCTCTGTTTTAGCTAAATAGTTTGATGCTCACCGTATCCGTTTCCGTCATCCTCCGGAATATCCAGTTCCGCACGGTTGGAACGGACAGTATCATAACACTCCTGAAGAGAATTGATCAGTCCGTCATATTTTGTTGTATAGCTGTCAAGTGTATGCCCGATGATGCTTTCCGCATTGGCAAGCAGATCGTCTGTATACTGGATCGCCCCGATGCGGATCTCATTGGCATCTCTTGTGGCGTTATCAATGATTTCCTGTGCCTGTGCCGTTGCCTGAGTGACGATCTCATTCGCCTGGGCGTATGCCTGCTGCATGATCTCGTGCTCGCTGACGAGTTCCGTCGTCTGCACCTGCGCCTCCTCGATCATAGCATCTGCTTTTGCCTGTGCGTCCGCGAGGATAGCGTCTCTGTTGGCGATGATCTTCTGGTAGCGTTTGATCTCATCCGGCGTCTTCATGCGAAGTTCCCTCAGCAGCTCGTCCAGATGCTCTTTATTTACGATGATCTTTGTTGTGGACAAGGGCTGGAACTTACAGTCACGGTCGATGTACTCTTCGATTTCTTCGATAATCTGCTCGATACGGCTGCTCATTTGTTACACTCTCCTTATATATTTATCTTTTTCATAAGCTCCACAGCAACTGTTTCCGGCACAAACTGTGATAGATCTCCCCCAAAAGCAGCGATCTCCTTTACTGTGGTGGAACTCAAATAAGAATATTCGATCCCTGTCGTCAAAAACATAGTCTCAACATTTGGTTCCAGTTTATGATTCGTCTGTGACATCTGGAGTTCGTATTCAAAATCCGTGATCGCCCGCAGTCCCCTTATGATAAGTCCGGCTTCCATCTTCGCAGCAAATTCGACCAGAAGCCCATGAAACGGAACGATCCTGACATTATCCAGTTCTTTTGTCACTTCCTCTAATATTCTAACACGTTCTTCCGCAGAAAACAACGGCATTTTCGCTTTATTACACAATACTCCGACAATTAATTCATCCACAAGTTTAGAGGATCTGCGGATAATATCAAGATGCCCGTATGTAACCGGGTCAAAACTTCCCGGATAGATTGCTTTTAACATATTTCTTCTTTCCCTGCCTTCTCAAAAAATACATGTTTGTTCGTTTTATACATTTTTTCTCGGATCACAGTGAACCCAAGGTCTTCCGCATAAGAAAAGTCTGTATCCATGGATGCTTCAGCAATGATCACCGTATCCTCATACACAAGCCTGGAATCAGCCAGATACTCCAGAACTCTGCGCTCCAGACCGCGTCCGTAGGGCGGATCCATGAAAATGAAGTCAAAGACTTTTTCCCCCTCCAGCCGGTACAGGGCATCCATCACATCGGTTGTTATGGTGGCCGCTTTTGTCTCCAGCCGGGTAAATTTAAGATTTTCTTTGATACATGCCATTGATTTCGGATTATTTTCTACAAAGACCGCTTCCCTGGCTCCCCTGCTGAGTGCTTCGATCCCAATGCCGCCGCTCCCGCTGAAAAGGTCGAGAAAAATGCTGTCATATATGGATGGGCTGATAATGTTGAATAATGTCTCCTTGATCCTGTCAGTGGTAGGTCTCGTGCCCATCCCTTCCAGGGTCTTAAGCCTTAAACTTTTGGCGCTTCCGGCGATCACTCTCATAAACCGGCACCCCGCTTTCTGATATCATTAAATTTGAAAACAGTCTGTTTTTTTGTGAATTTATAGAGGAAATTTTATCAGAAAAAAGCGCCCAGGTCAATCCCGGGCGCTTTTCCTTCTGCTTACGGAAATACAGCGGTTATTTGCCTGCCATCTGTTTTTCCTGCTGCTCGATCATTTTCTTGACCATATATCCGCCGACAGATCCGTTCTGCTTGGAAGTAAGGTCACCGTTGTAACCGTCTGATAACGGTACCCCCAGCTCATTGGCCACTTCGTACTTGAATTTGTCCAGAGCGCCCTTTGCCTCCGGCACTGCTGCTCTGTTAGATGAACGACTTGCCATGATCAATTTCCTCCTTTTGCATTTTCGTAACTTTATCAGTTACGTCTTGTGTTTTTGTAACATATCCTTCCGGCTGCATCTGTATGTAATCTGCTGTTTTATGCAGCCGGTTATCATACATCTGCTGTCCGTTTGTTTATGTTACGCTGTTAGTATATGGAGGATGCCTGGTTTTAAACTGGAAATTTTAATCAATATTATTTTACAATGTGGCTTCGAGCATGATCTCGCGGATCCTGCTGTCAATATGCCGCTTGAGCCCGGTGTGTTCCGGAACAGTCAGCTCCGGATCTTTATCCAGAAGCTTTTTTGCGTCTTCAGCCGCATTCTTAAGTATTTTCGCATCCTGGAAAACATCGGCGATCTTAAAGTCCAGTATTCCGCTCTGCCGGATGCCGAACAGATCTCCCGGCCCTCTGAGCCGCAGGTCTTCTCCCGCAATAAAGAATCCGTCATTGGAACGGTTCAGGATTTCCAGCCGTTCTTTTGTGTCATCCGACTTTGAGGCAGACATAAAGATACAGTAGGACTGATGTTTTCCTCTTCCCACACGGCCGCGGAGCTGGTGGAGCTGCGCCAGTCCGAACCTCTCTGCATTCTCGATCATGATGACCGTCGCGTTGGGCACGTCGATTCCCACCTCTACAACAGTGGTGGACACAAGGACCTGGATCTCGTTTTTCCCGAATGCGCCCATGATCTCGTCCTTTTCCTGCTGCTTCATCTTTCCGTGAAGACAGCCGACCCGGATGCCTTCTCCCATCTCTTCCTCAAGCATCTGCGAGTAATCCATAACGTTTTCTGCTTCAAGGCTTTCGCTCTCTTCCACCATGGGACAGATCACATAGCACTGTCTTCCCTGCGCCACTTGTTTTCGCATGAACGAGTACGCCTTCTCCCGGTATCCTGTATCCACCACACAGTTTTTAATGGGCAGTCGGTCTTTTGGCATCTCGTCAATGACGGAAATGTCCAGGTCGCCGTAGAGGATGATCGCTAGGGTCCGCGGAATCGGCGTGGCGCTCATGACAAGAATGTGCGGCATGGATCCTTTTCCCGCGAGCGCCTCCCTCTGACGCACGCCGAAGCGGTGCTGCTCATCTGTCACGACCAGCGCCAGATCCCGGTAAACCGCCTTCTCCTGTATCAGCGCGTGGGTGCCGATGATAATAGAGGCGGTTCCGTTTTGGATGCGGTCATATGCCTCGCGTTTCCGGGCGGCTGTCATAGAGCCTGTCAGAAGCTCTGCCCCGAGCGGGATATCATACTGCTCCAGGATCCCTGATATATTTTCATAATGCTGGCGCGCCAGCACTTCCGTGGGCGCCATGAGCGCTCCCTGGTATCCATTCAGTCCTGCCAGCAGAAGCGCCAGAAATGCCACGATCGTCTTTCCGGATCCCACGTCCCCCTGGACAAGCCGGGACATCACATGGGGCCCCTGCATATCTGATCTTATTTCATTCCACACTTTCATCTGCGCCCCTGTAAGCCGGTATGGAAGCGCGTCAAGAAACTGCCGGATCTTCTCCTGGTCCGAAAGATGAAATCTGTTTTCCGCTCGGTTCCCGGACTCCTTCATCCGCTGCAGGGAGAGGATAAATACGAGGAACTCCTCGAATACAAAGCGTTCTCTCGCCGCGGCAAACCCTTCCTTGTTTTCTGGAAAATGCATGTTCCTGGCCGCTTCTTCGTAAGGCGGAAAATGATATTTCCCGCTCAGATCCGCAGGGAGGATATCCATTTTTTTCTCCGCGCAGTCAAGGGCCTGGCGGACTGCCTTTATGACAGTATTATTGGTCAGCCCTGCCGTAAGATGATAAACCGGCTGCATGGTGTGGAGCTTCTCTTCATATTTGACCGCCGGATAGTAGATCTCCGGATGCTCCATCACGAGACTGTCTCTTCTTCTGACCACACGGCCCCGCAGGATGAGAAGCCCTCCCTTTGATAAAGTATTTCTGAGAAACGGCATACGGAACCAGATGACTTTCAGCGTGCCGGTCAGGTCCTTCAGATAAAGCGTAGTAACCTGCACCCTGTTGCTGCCTGACACCTGGATCCTTCCGAATACGGAGCCGACCACTGCACACACCTTTCCTTCCTCGACCTGGCTGACCGGGATGGGGTCGTCAAAAATCTCGAACCCTCTCGGGTAATAACGGATCAGATCCCCGATCGTTTGAATGCCAAGATGATGAAATAGCTTTTCTGTCTTCTCGCCCACTCCCTTAAGCGAACTGATACCCTGTCTCTCTCTCATAATATCTGCCTTATCTCCTCTTTTATTCCGCCCATACCCTGGATACAGGCAAGGGCGTCCTTCCTGTCGGAAGAACGCCCGGTCTTCTCATAAATAAATCCGTGTTCTTTTCTGATCCGCGTATTTACTCTACGGAAAGAACATAGTAATAGATCGGCTGTCCGCCCATGTGTACATCAACATCCACATCCGGATAAAGGGCTTCAACATCTGCTGAAAACCTCTCTGCATCTTCAGGGAGAATATCCTGTCCATAATACAGGCTGATGAGTTCGGAATCTTCATCTACAAGCTGGGCGAGCATTTCTTTTGCCGTCTCCTCCACAGACTGTCCGACGGCAAGTATCCCATCATCTCCGATTCCCATGATATCACCCTCATGGATCTCTTTGTCATCGATGCGGGTATCCCTGACCGCATAGGTCACCTGCCCGGTCTTCACATTCCTGACCGCCTCCTGCATTGTCTCCATATTCGTATCCACATCCGCTTCCGGCATAAAGCTTATGACCGCTGTGATCCCCTGGGGAACTGTCTTCGTCGGGATGACGATAATGTCCTTATCCTTTGTAAGAGACTGTGCCTGGTTCGCCGCCAGGATGATGTTCTTATTATTGGGAAGGATGAAGATATGATCCGCGTTCACCTCATTGATCGCGGTCAGCATGTCGTCCGTACTCGGGTTCATAGTCTGTCCGCCCTCGATGATATAGTCAACGCCCAGTTCGCGGAAGATCTCGTTCATGCCCTCGCCGATGGAAACCGCGATAAAGCCTACGGACTTCCTTGGTTCTTTTTTCTTCTTCTTCGCCTTTTCTTCTGCCTGCTGCGCGGCAACTTTCTCCGCGTCACGGATGAGTTTCTCCTGATGCTCTTCTCTCATATTGTCGATCTTCATGCGGGAGAGCTGCCCATACGTCAAGGCCTTCTGTATCGCAAGTCCGGGATCGTTGGTGTGGACATGGATCTTTACGATATCATCATCCGCCACACACACGATAGAATCACCGATAGATTCAAGATATCCTTTAAATTCATCTTCATCCTTATCTGTGAACTCCTTTTCCGTCATAATGATAAACTCTGTACAGTAGCCGAATTTGATATCTGTCTCAGCCTGCTGCGCGGGTTTGACCATCTTTGTTCCTGAGCTTGCCTCAATGGCAGTGTAATCAATCTCTTTGCCAAGAAAAGCGTCATATGCCCCATGAAGGACTTCCAGAAGCCCCTGTCCGCCGGAATCGACGACTCCTGCCTCTTTCAGTACCGGGAGCATATCCGGTGTCTGGGCCAGGACCTCCTCGGCATGCCTGATGACCTCCGGCAGAAACACCTCCAGATCATCAGTTGTCTCCGCCAGTTCGGCCGCTTTCTGGGAAATGCCTTTTGCCACAGTAAGGATCGTGCCCTCCTTTGGTTTCATGACCGCTTTATACGCGGTAGCGGCCGCACGGTCGCATGCCTTTGCGAGGATGACCGTATCGATCTCATTATGTTCCCGGATCTCCTTTGTAAATCCACGGAGAAGCTGTGAGAGGATCACGCCTGAATTTCCTCTTGCCCCTCTCAGAGAACCGGAAGAGATTGCTTTTGCCATGGAGGCCATATCCGGTTTCGTAAGGGACTGCACCTCTTTTGCGGCCGACATGATCGTCAATGTCATATTCGTACCCGTATCTCCATCCGGTACAGGGAATACGTTCAACTCATTGATGTATTCTTTTTTTGCTTCCAGATTTGCCGCTCCGGCAAGGAACATCTTCTGGAGCATCTCCGTATTTATCGTTTTAACAGCCACGACAATATCCTCCTTAATCTATCACTCTCACACCTTCTACGAAGATGTTGATCTTTTCTACCGTCATACCGGTAAACTCTTCAACCTTATATTTGACATTACTCATAAGATTGTCAGAAACAGAAAGGATATTCACGCCATAAGCGACAATGACATGAAAGTTCAGGGTAAGAGTGTTCTCGTCAGAAATCTCAACCTTGATCCCATGTGTAAGACTTTCTTTCTTCAACAGCCGAACTAATCCGTCTTTCACACTCACGGCTGCCATGCCGACGATACCGAAACACTCGACTGCAACGGAGCCGGCATATTTGGCGATCACCTCAGGATTAACTGTAATGATTCCAAGATCTGTGCTCATGCTTCCTTTCATCATATATACCTCCAATTCTCAAATGGATTCTTGCCATAAATAACATGATTATTATACTATCCATTCCTTAATTTTACAATATACATTCGATTTTTTTAAAAAATACTTGCAATAGGAAATTCTTTCTGCTAGAATAACTGTGTTGTGAGTCTTTATGACCAGTTCAGATTGTTAGGAGGTGCAGTCATGGCTAAATGTGCTATTTGTGAAAAGGGTGCTCATTTTGGTAACAATGTAAGCCACTCTCATAGAAAGACACCGAAAATGTGGAAATCAAACGTGAAGTCCGTCAGAGTGAAAACAGAAGGCGGTTCCAAGAGAATGTATGTGTGTACATCCTGCCTGAAATCCGGACGCGTTGAGCGCGCCTGATTCAGACACCTCTTGTAGATAACACATCATCGGCATTAAAATGACACGGAATCCGGAGCGGGAAGCGAAAAGCTTCCCGCTCTTTTTACCGCTTTCCGGTTAGAATTCCCGCCTTGGTCTGTATGCCGGGATATTGTCACTCCCCTCCTCATCCACGTCATTTCCCAGATACACCCAGCTTCCGTTCTTTTCTTTCATGGTGACTGTATGCTTAAAGGTGCAGTCGTCTCCGTCCACGATCGAAATCCCTTCCACATATAATGTCCAGGTTCCATCTGCATTTTCCACACATTTTACAACTTCCGGAAACGGCTGGAACTGCGGCACCCGGTTCCGCGCCCGGATCGGCTCCCAGGGATAGACCTGGTCTTCAGCCTCATAGCGGGCATATACTTCAAGGGTTTCTGAGGGGATTTCAAAGAAAGTCTGTATCACATCTTCAAACTGTTCTTTTGCGATCCCATTCAGTGATGCTTCTTCATCGAGTTTCTCCCTGTACTTTATTTCATATAAAAATTCATACAGATCATTAAATTCTATCTGATCCATGCTGCCGACATCCCAGTCGGTAAGAAACAGGTTATTGCAGAAATAGCTCACCGGCAAAATGTATTTGTTGCCAAGTTCCCTGCATTTTTCATCCAGAGGGAGGATCCGGAAAAAACTGTGCATGTCCATCTCCTGGTTCCTGGACAATGCCTTTTCCCAGATCAGCCACCCCTTATCCGTGTATTCCCAGTCATGTACTATGAATTTTTCCAGCTGACGGATCTGCAGTTCCATATCGTCATTATAGGAAGCATTTGCATATGTCACGGTAAGCTCGCTGTTCTCTGAGCATAGTTTAAAGCCAGCCCCTGGATGCCGCCGCCTCTGCCATAGCATGGACCGTCTCCTCTTCCAGCACGATGTTTGACGCTGCTCCTTTATCTGCACTGATATAAATATCCCTGCACAGAACGCCAAAGTCTGATATCCTGTCACCGATCTCCTGCTTTTCATTCTCGTTTATATCAATATAATCTACCTGATGATCGTCATCATCCTGCCCCTCGTCATACAGACTTCCTCCAGTGACTTCTGTCTGCAAGCCTGTGCCGTTGCTGCTCTTGTTATTTTCTTCTGAACATCCTGACAGAAAGATAAGACACAATAGAAATATTATGCTTTTTAATATTTTCCTCATCATTTTATTTTTTACTCCTGTTTATAAATCCTACATATGTAGTATTAAGTATTATGAACATTTTTTCTAGTCTTGTCAATATGATCATTGACCTTTTTTATTTCCTCTTTTATAATTACTACACGAGTAAGATTAAGGAGTGGTGAAAATGGAAAAATCACCTCAGATTTCTGGAGCAGAATACGAGATCATGAAGATCATTTGGGCTGATTCTCCGATCAGCACCAATGAAGTCTGCGAAAAGGCGCCAAAATCTCACAACTGGAGCAATAAGACCATACATACGCTATTATCTCGTCTGGTGGCAAAACATGTGATCTCCTATGAACAAAAGGGACGCATGTACTATTACTATCCGATCATTTCCCAGAAAAAATACCTGTCCCAGGAAAATCACCATTTTCTGAACCGGTTCTATAACGGCGAGGTATCGACATTACTGTCGTCACTGTTATCTGATCATGAGATCTCTGACGCAGAGCTGAAAAAAATGTACCATATGCTTGACTCAAAATTAAACGGAGGTGATAAGGATTGCGTCAGCCAGTGTCACATATGAGGAAGCTTATGGATACGACTATTCAAAGACTGCAGGATGAAATACGAGGAAGCGCTCTTGCGAAGGGGGGCAATGATACAGAGCTTCCTTTTGTGACAGCGTGGTATTTTTTAGCGCTTTCCGTCACGTTTGCCGTTCACGATGTTATAACGGCAATTTTAGGCATGGACAATGATCTGACCGAAAAAATCACGGACGATAATATGGACGAACATGACATGTCCTTGTCCGACAGCGCAGTGATCCAGTCGGTTTACATACTCTTTTCATCAAGGAAAACGAGCGTTCTGTCGGAATTTTTGAGAAAAATCATCATGCAGAAAATTTTCTGGCATAACAGGTTGATCCTGGGTATGTAATACTTTTACAGATTACATACCCAGGATCAATATCATGTCCGAACGCAGATCGGAGGCAGTTTACCTCAATTCCGGCAGCCCCCCCACGTCAGACCATCAAAGTCCCACACATCCTCGCTCCATCCCAGCGTTTCCAGATAAAACGATTTCTCTTCTGTCTGCTGCTGCGATACAGGGAAGACCCGTTCTGTATTGTTTTCATTGATATTGCTCTGGCTGTCTGAGCTGTCAAGCTCATATACACTGCTTGTAATTCCCAGCACATCCCACCCGGAAACGCGGTTCGCATTGACCCCGGTGCTTAAGCTGACCGAGCTTTCCACCGCTGCGCTTCCGTTCTGGGGACCTCCGATCAGTCCGCCGTTTCCAACCCGGTCCGGCGCAGTGATCTCAACCTTGGTAAGGCAGTTCCTCATGATGCCGTTTCCGAGCCATCCTGTGACGCCTCCGATTCGGGTCCCCATCTGGTGCCGTATGGTTCCTTCAATATTTCCTGTCACAATACAGTCGGAAAGGATAGAGCCGTCAAACTGTCCGGCGATTCCTCCGATGGTATTGCTTGCTCGGATGCTGATATTTTCAGCGGTGATCCTCTTTATGGTACTGCCTGAGATCACTCCGGCAAGCCCTCCCACCTGGTTGGCATTGTTGTTGATCGTAAGGTTTCGTACCCTCACATTCTCTATGACGGAATTTTTCACTTCATTGGAAAGAGCTCCTTTCTGCACATCGGATGTCAGAGTCGATCCTTCAATGATCAGATCCCTCACCTGGGCTCCGTCCATTTTTTCAAACAGTACCGCATCCGGCCCGGTAACAGTAAATCCATTTCCGTCAAGCTCTCCCGAAAATGTGCCTGTCACCGCATAGCCGCCTGATACAGCGCCGCTCAGATCGATATTTCCGCCCAGGATATATTTCTTTTTCAGGGCTGCCGGCGAGCTGCCGATGGCAAGAAACTCCTCCGCTGTTGTGATCGTCTTCTCGCCCACTGTGACCGTCATATTTCCATACTCATAATATCCCTCAGTCTTTGTCTTTACCAGCGGGAGGGGCATGTCAGTTCCCTCCACGCGTACATTTCCCAGTGACACTTTCTTCGACTTTACAGCCAGGAGCGCCTGGGCATCCGCCTCATAAGACGGATCCTGGATCGTCAGATCCTTCACCTGCGCATACTGCACATCCCCAAACAGCGGGTACTGTATTCCTGTCAGCTTCTTTCCGTTTCCGTCCAGAATGCCGATAAACCTGCCAGGGATATAGCTTCCTCCAGACGCAGTGATCCCGCTGAAATCAATATCATTTTCCAGCCTGTAATATCCGTACGGATCCTGCTGCGCATAGCGGATCAGTTCCTCAGCCGTGGTCACCGGAATCACCTGCGGGCTGTCATAAATACCGTCGCTGCTGAAATCCCCTGTCACACGTTTTATCATACCGTAGAGCATTCGTTTTGTCTCAATGCATGCAGTCCAGTTGCCGCTTGCCGCATCCTCCTCAAAAGCTGCCTTAAACTGGCCGATCACTGTCTCCGCATCAAAATAGGGGATCTGATCCAGCTTTTCTTCCACAGCACGGTACCGTCCCAGCTTGTATTCTTTCCAGGTGATGTCAGGATCTCCGGTGACCTTCCTGAGAGCGTCCAGATCGTTTTCGCTGAGAGCGGACATGTAGACCATATAGCCCTTTTCATATCCGGCGATCCCCAGCATTTCCTGTCCCAGCCGCTTAAAGGAATGGGTATCCGGCGAACCGTCGTCATTATGAGACTGGTACCAGTTCATCGTGTAGAATGACTCAAATCCATAGCTTCCCGCTGTTGCCGTTCCTACTGTCTCCGGATAGGATGACGCATTTCGGATGGAGATCCGGTTTTCCCAGAGATCTTCCATATCTTCCAGGTTCATGGCCGAAATCTCATCGGCTGTCAGTTTCTTATACACGGTGGACATAGAGGAGTTTCCTCCCGGAGTATGCTCCGCCTGCACAGCCACGGCCGCCTGCTGCTGGGGAGTGAGCTGAAGGAACGCCTGTGCCGCCAGATAATCCAGCATATAGCCGGTCTCAAACATCTCCCTGTAATAGCTGTGGATCTTTTCCTTTGAATCGATCCTCTCATAGCTGAAGTTGTTGGTCATCTCAGTTCCGATGTCCATAATTTTTGAGATATTGAACACCATAATGCCGTCCCGCATCTCCTGCGCGATATTCCCATCCGCATGCGCCTCTCCGCCGGTCCCTTTCCTTCTTCCTGCTCCGCCGTAGAAATACCTGCCGTCCTGGTTATGAGCGGTCTCGTGGCTGAATGTAAAGAAGGTATAATCGCTGGTCCCAAGCGCTTCGGACCACATCCAAATCACGATGTTTCCGTCCGCCACGGCAGCGCTTCCATTCAACGCATTGAGCATATTGTTCGCTTCATAGACCCATTTCATGACCGGGTCTCTTGTCTGGCCTTTTTCCTGCATGCCCGCAGAGGCAGCCGCGCTCTCCGGAAACCCAAGCCTCGTGTCATACTGGATGTTCACAAAACTGTTGAGCTGGTCCGCCGCACTGTCCATCCACTGGGATGATACGCCGTAAAAGATTCCCATTTTCTCAGTATAGGCTTCCGCTGTCCTGCGCATCCGCTCACGCTCCTGCCCATCCTTATTCAGATAGTCTGTATACCGGTTCATGCTTCCCACCAGAAGCTGCGACGGAACGGAGATCAGATACATGTCCTCCTGCGGAGCTGTGAGGATCTGAAGGACCAGGCTCTTTCTGACGTCCTCCAGTCCGCTTAAATTATCCCAGATCCGATACCGTATCTTCCCATTGTCGCCGCGTGCCTCCTTTTCTACCAAGACACCGTCAAAACTGTCGGCGAACCACTCGTTTGCATCGTCATATCCCGCGATGCTTCCCGCGAACCCGCCCAGGAAATCAGTCAGTGTCTTGCCGGTATAGTTTTTCAGCACATTGTTATAGAAGTCTATGGTCCTGTGCGTATCCCTCTGTCCCGCCGGGGCGGAAAGAAGCTGGTCCGCAAGGCGGGAAGCCGTCATATTTCCTGACATCATCTCCCCATTAAAGAATATAAGGTCACTGAGAAGGACTCCGCTGTAATCGATACGATACCACTTGTCATAGTAATTATATGCGTATAGCATCCGTTTCAGCATGTCTTCATCACGCATTCGCTCAGATGCAAGCGCCTGAACCGCCGGATGACCGCAGTATGTAGGGTATTCTTCCCCTGAGGAGAACAATCTGTACAGCACGTCCTCCATCCTGCTCTTTACACTTTCATTGTAATAGTCCGTGTACAGCCGGCTCTCTTCCTCCGGCGTCAGTCCTGCGAGATCAGTCGTATAGTCAAATCCTGCTGCTACAGCCGCTGTCTCGTCAAGAAATGCTGCATCAATATTCGACGCATAGTTGTGGAACTGGTATTTCAGCCCCTTGCCTTCTAGCTGGTAGACTGCCGCCAGCCCTCCGGTCAGCTTATCATACGCGACCGGATGCTCCTCCATCGTCCCATCTTTGAAAACAATGCGGATCTTCCGCACCTGGTCCGGTTCCTCCTTCCGGATGCCGGATACAAGGGCGCTGTTTTCATCCAATGGAAGGACAAAGTCAACTGTACTTGAGGCAAGGGCGTCTCCTTCTCCAAGCATATTGCCATACTCCACCCACATGCGTGTATCAGCCATAGGCATCAGTTTCGCCATGTTCGCGTAGGCCTTTTCACGGTCAGATTGATAGTCCTCATGTTTCAGAAGCCCGCTGTAATTTGGTATCCCATAATTGTTTTCTTCCATGGGGGCATCTTTCAATGCCGGACGCTTCTCATAGACAACTCCATCCAGATCCCATATCTCCTCATCAAATCCGAGGATATCTTTATAAAAGCTTTTCTCATACACAGAATCCGTCTCTTTGACGTTGTCCTGATTCTCGTCAGTAATGTTTGTAATACTGTCTGATCCGGAGTACTCATATACTTCTGCCGCATTTTCCAGAACGTCAAACCCTGCGATCCGGTATCCCGCGCCGGAGCTCATGCTCAGACTGTATTCGATCACAGGATTTCCGGTGTTTGGTCCTCCTATGATGCCGCCGTTTCCTTTCTGTGCAGGAGCGATGATCTGTGCCTGTGTATAACACCGGCTGATCATTCCATCACCGTGCCAACCGGTGATGCCTCCCACTCTCGCGCCAAGAGACGGATGGTCATAGGTGCCCTGTACCTTCCCGGTCACATAGCAGTTTTCGATCAGAGCTCCGGACTCCGTCTTTCCGGCGATACCACCCACTGCCACGAGTCCTCTCACGGAAACATTCACTGACGCGCTCTTTCTGATAGTGGAATTCGCAAGTCTGCCTGTAAAAGCCCCAAGTCCGTCAACTCCGTTTGAGATGGAGGAATCCACGATGAATACGTTTTCGATCACGCTCCTGTTCTGGATGACATTCGCCAGGATCCCATTTCGCGATGCAGTGACTGCGGCGTCCTGGATCACCAGATCATGTATATGGGCGCCGTTCAGTGTTCCGAACAGATTGGTGGGCAGATTGTAGATCGTATGGCCGTTTCCATCAAGCTCGCCTGTAAATGTAGCTGCCACTGCCGCGGCATCCGGTGAAATACCTGACGCATCCAGATCTTCGGTCAGCTCGTGACGCCCTTTCGGATCCTCTGCCATCTTCCGGAACAGCTCTTCGGCGCTCTGAATGACAGGATGGTCTCCACTGTCATCACGATAACCCAGAGGGAAAGCGTGACCTGCCTTCCTTGTGCCGTCCGCGCCATAGCTTACCAGATCCTCCTGATCCAGCTCTGCGTACACTCTTCCGGTGTCTTTGTCCTGGAAAAAGCTTCGGATCCCGGAGTAAAAGTCCGGCATGCTCTCCATCTCGATCAAGGCGTAATAATTCTCTGCATCCTCAGGAAGCCCGCCTGTGATATCCAGCACATCCACCTCTGACACAGTACCGTTACCGTAATAATAAAGCGTGGTACTGGTAATATCTTTTAACTCAAGCGCGTCCTTTGACACTGCAATATTCTCCGTGTAGAGCACCTGGTCCGTGAGGGCATTGGACTGATCGTCCAGAGCATTTGTATCCCGGTCATAGTCCGCTGTCACAGTGACGACATAGTTCTCTTTTATGGTCAGGGGAGCTGACACTTGACTCTTTCCTGCTGAAACCGTCTCGCTTACAAGTACCGCTCCGCCATCCTCCATGATCTGTATTGCGGCATTCTGAACCGCGCTGTCACTGTCCTCGAGAACAAACCGGACTTCCAGTTCATCCTGAGCCGTCTTGCTCCATGTGAGCTTCCTGACTGTGGGCGCATCTTTCAGGACTTCCACGGAGATTTTATCTGTTCCGGATTTATCTGTACCTCTCACGATCGTTCCGTCTGAAAACACCGCCTGGGAAAGGGAAAAGGATTGTACTCCCGCCTGTTCCGAAGCAGATGCTGTCACCCTCCAGACCCCCGGCTGTTCTGACCGGGCTTCCAGTTCCAGGTTGTTGACCACAAGAGCAGTAAGCTCTGCCTCGACGTTGTGGGAAAGCTCATAATCCAGCTCCACGCTTCCTCTCTTTTCCACATAGGCGGCATCCACGCTGCTGTCAGTGATCAGGATCCTGGGGGCTGCATTTACTGTCTGTTCTGCCAGAATTTTCTGCGGCTCTGTCCCTGTCCCATCGGCGGTCAGGTCGCAGTCTGCCTTTACCCGGACTGTATACGCTGACGTCAGTCCGGCGTCAGTCAGAGGGATTTCCAGCTCGAACACCTTTTCTTTCTGGTCATTTTCTGTCAGGTAGCTCTCATCGAATTCTGTCTCTGCCACTGTCTGGCCCGCAGCGTTTCGTATCTTTACTTTATGTCCCGAAAGCGCCCCATCCGGATCTGATAGATGAAAACTTACACGAAACAGACCGTTGTCTGTATCTTCCAACACTTCCAGTCCGCCTGCTTCGGGCAGCGCCTTTAAGACCATGACGGTCACGGACTGGTCAGCTCCCAGATCAAACACCTTTCCGTTTGAAAGGATCAGCTGCTCCGCCCTTATCTGCACCTGCCCTGCCTGTGGAAAGCCGTCCAGCGTCACATAATATTCATCCGCCGCTCCGCCCTCTGTCCGTTCCACCGTATAGGAAGCGCCGTTCACGATAATCCGCTCCGGCTCATAGACTGTATGATTCCCGGTCCTAAATGTAAGCGTCATGGGCTGGTTCCGGCTAAACCGGTCGGTCTCGATCCCATCTGCGGTTTTCACCTTCATACTGTCAAAGCGGAACTTATAGTCTACGTTGAGCTGCACTTCTCTGACCACGGATAAATTTCCTGCATGATCCGCTTCCGCCTCCAGTTCATCTGAATCTCTGTTATAAGACGCTGTTATGTAGATATCATAGAGAGTGTCCTCTTCCAGATCCAGAGTAAACTCGTTCTTTCCCACGCGCAGTTTTTCACTGGTGAGCAGATTATTGTCAGATCGTCTGAGTACTTTCATATCAGAGGACGTCAGGGCGGAATCCTCATCCCTGAGAACAAAGGACACCTTCATCTGTGCCGTATCTGTCAGCTCCTCTGTCTGAAATCCCATTACCTCCGGAGCGCTTTTCAGCACTTCTATCCTTTCAGAATAGTCAACGCTCACTTCCTGCCCACTGTCAAGGAGTACCTTTGTGATGCGGTATTCCTTCACTCCCGGATTATCTCCTGCACTTGTTTTCACTGCGTAGAGAGAGCTGTCTCCCTGGCGCTCCGCCGCATATTCCGAGCCGTTCATTGTAACTGTCTCGATCACAGCCTGGCAGGAATCCTGGATACCGCAGGAAATATAAGCATAAAACTTTAATTCCGCCTCTTCCTGTTTCTCATAATAGAACTTGTCCGTTGCAGAAGACAGGCGGATCTCATAGTTCATCTTCTTTTCTATCCTGCGGATCAATATGGACAGATCTGTGACTGTCAGGTTCCCGTCATAGTTCATATCAGCTTTGTCCTGTTCCTTTTCAGGAAGGAGTTCCAGGGCGATCAGATGCTTCTGCAAGAGCTCCGCATCCGTATAATCCACGCTTCCGTCATCATTCAGGTCTCCCTTTACGGTATATGCCGAAACACTTGCGAGAACGGCTGCGGATGCCAGTCCGCATACGAGAATACCGGTCAGGATCTTTTTCCCGCCTGGATGTCTGTTCCTTTCCTCTATCAGAACTTTTTTCTTTTTGAAGATAAGCGCAGCCACCATAAGGATGCCAGCAGCTGTAAGTATTACGAGAAATACCGCAAAGGAAGTGTCCGAATCTCCCGAGCGGACAGCTCCAAGTCCAAGTTCCTCCGCCTCATTTTTAGTGTCGCCATTTTCATTCCCCGCCGGCCCTTCTGCCGTGATCGAATCGATCTTCAGGGAACCGTCTTCAGGGAACAGATCTTCATTTCCTTCAGATGCCGAAAGCTCTTTTACTGTAATATAAGCTTCCTTCGCAGGAATGGACTGCTTTGCGGTCAGGCGGAGACGGAATACCGCTTCCCCTTCCATGCTCCCTGCCCTGTTGATGAGGACAAACTGTCCGTTATCCGGATTGTAAAACATCCGCTCCCAGGAGTTTAATGTCTCAAAATCTTCTCCTGAAGCTTCCTCAAAAACCTCCGAGTCAAATTCCAGCGTTCCTTTCAGCGCGTTCACTCCGTTTCTGATGTCCGTATATCCGTCAAGGGCAAATGTCAGCGTAATCTCCTGCCCCTTTCTCACGGCTGTGTCTTCCGACTGGATTTCCATCCCCCGCACGCCTGCCGCTGTAACTTCGATGCTTCCCGATAAGAGTCCGCATATGGTAATAAACGCCGCAAGCAAGGCTCTTACTCTTCTCATAGTCTGATTCATTCCTTTCAAAAAAATTGTCGTTCTATGACCAGACTGATTGTACTTGTTTTACAAATCAGGAACAATATGAGATTACTGGAAATTAAAAAAGCAGCCGCGTTCCCGCACAGCTGCTTCAAACACTTATAATATCCATATTCGTTTTTTGGTTCAGCAGCAGAACAGCCGGTATCCCGCCACAAGAAAGATGATCGTAAGGATCACACCCCAGATCAGGCTCGGAAGGAGCATCATGATGAACATTCCCAGTGCCATCCAGAATAACGCAAAACCGCATAACTTTTTCATGACATCACTTCCGAAAAGTCTGTTTCTTTATCTTATGCATTCTGCTCCCCGCTTATGACTGAATGATGGATTTCTCCTATGACTCCTCCTCGGAATCCAGGATATCCATCACATCTTTTTCCGTCATTTTGTCTTCTTTCTTTGTGGTGAAGCGGTCGACCACATCCGGCACCATATCAAGGATCTTTGTGATCGTATCCTGGTTCTTGATGTTTACAAGCCTTGTCTTGCCGCCCTGGATGACGATGACCGCGCTGGGGGACATCTTACCGCCGATCCCGCCCATGCCTTTTTCTTTCTTTTCACCGGAAAAGGCTCCTGCCCCGATCCCGAAAGACACATCGACAAGAGGGAGGATGATCGTATCGTTAATGTGGATTGCATCCCCTACCACTGTCTTGGATGATACGACTCCGTCCATGCCCCGGAACAGAGACTCCAGTGTTGTCTTAAAATCATTTTTTACGTCAGCCATTTCTTTTTCCTCCTCAAATAAGCCTGTCATATTTTGTGATAAACATTGATCCCGGATGTTGTTTAAAGTTTAAATTTCTTTATATGCCTGTATGTTGTCCTCACGTTTTTATCCATCAGAAGACGCAGCGCAAAAGATACAACATGAAAAGCGCGGATTCTGCCCTTTACGAATATCCTGCCGCGAAATATCTTGTGTTTGAAATCCGGCAGGATCTCTGTATACTCTCCTATGAACGGATAGATCATGCTGATCAGGGCGAGCACATAGCCTGTCACAGCCGGATCTGTGAATCCAAATTCCGCATATACATCTGCCTCCCGGGGACGCAGCGTCTTCAGAAAGCGCCTCAGTTCGCGCACAGTCTTAAAAAATACGCTTTTATGCACCTCGTTCTGGATAAATGCGGTCAGGCGTTCTTTTTTCTTTATTAATGACCTTATATTATCACAAATCTTTTGAATTGTATATTTTATCTTTTCCCAAAACTTCTCTGCTCTTGCATGCAGGGAATCTTTTTTCTTCCCGGTCTGTCCGCTCTCAGAGCTCTCCGCGCGTTCTTTTTCGGCAATATGCCCGGCAGGGCTGTTATTCTTTTCATGAACTTGAGACTGTTTTAAAGAGGCTTCCTCAGGCTTCTCCTTTCGCTGTTCAGGCAGTTTCTCTTCCATAATCCCGGAATCCCCGGAGCTGTTGTTTTCCATGTCGCTCCCGAACCGCCTCCATCCAGCCCGGATATGCCAGGTCAGATGTCTGTCTTCATAGCACAGCTCTCCTGATATGAGGCGGAGGAGCCAGTGGAACCTGAGCTTTCCTCTTATACTCTCCGGCGTATCTTGTCCTGACGCCTCCAGTCTGTACACAGCAGGGGAGACAAGGATGACAATGACGAGGAGAAGGGCAAGTCCCAATATCCCGAGAAGCAGTAGTCCAAATATTTTCAAGATAAGGAGAATGATATGTAACATCTATCGTCCCGCCTTTTCATATTCTTCCTGCCGGTCCAGTATGAACCGGCGGATATCGGCATCCGCTGTTTCTTTATATATCTGATCTGTGATCGCGGTAATGATGGACAGAGCTTCATCATAGCCATCGGCAATGCCTACCACGAAAAGCCCCGCATCCCTGAATATATACTGCTTCAAAAGAACACTGGAAAAGATTTCCATATTGTTCTGCTTTCCCTGAGATAACGCGATCACATATACCTGAGGCTGGAGTCTGTTCTGCTTCAGCCTTTTTATGATTCTTTCCTTTTTTTTCTGCCAGCATTCACTGACATACAGATCACAGTAAAATTTTATCCGCATAGCCGCTCACTTCTGCTAATTATAATAAGAATCAAGAATCCTTCCCGCTATATTGACTGCTCTGCCCGAGGCGCTTCCGTCGGATCCTTCCGTGATCACGCTGATGACCAGTTCCGGATTGTCTACATTGGTAAATCCAACGAACCAGGAGTGGGTCTTTTCACCGTCCACAAGACTGTACTCTGCTGTTCCGGTCTTTCCCGCAACAGTATAAGAACGTCCGCTGAGTTCATATCCGGTCCCTTCACTTACCACTGTAGTCATGTACTCCTTCAACTGCGCCGCCTCCTCGGAGGTCATGAGCCTTTTGTAGCTTTTCGGCACATTTCTGCGCACCTCGGTGCCTGTATAATTCGTCACCTGCTCCACAAGATATGGCTCCATGAGTGTGCCGCCGTTTGCGACCGCCTGTGTGATAAGCGCCATATGATACGGACTGACTGTTGTCTTTCCCTGTCCCATTGCCGTCATCATGATCTCTGCCGTATTTGACCCCGCATCCAGCGCAAAGGAACTCTTCGTATAGTCCAGGATACTGGGCAGAGAGGAATTAAAGAGCAGATCCTCCGCTGTGCTGCGGTATCCGTCTATATCAAGGGAAAGTCCGATATTGGCGAATGAAGAGTTACAGGAATTCGCAAAGGAACTCCTCAGATCCTCGAACCCATGCACGATATTGTCAAAGCATGGGATCGTTGTGTCGTCCACGGTGATCGAGCCCGCGCAGTCGTAGGTATAGGATGAATAGCTGCTGTCCTGACGGATATACGCCAGCGCCGTGACGATCTTAAATACCGAACCGGGCGCATAGGAGCCGCTCGTCGCACGGTTCAGGAGGGGACTGTTCTCTTCATCTGTGTTCAATGACGCCCAGTCGGCATAGATATTGTTGGGGTCAAAATCCGGTTTGGACACCATTGACAGGATCTTTCCTGTGTCCGCTTCCATGACCACGACCGCCCCCCTGTTGTCTCCGAGGGCGTCATACGCTGCCTGCTGGAGATCCGCGTCCAGAGTCGTGACTACAGTATCTCCCTGATTTTTATTTCCATTAAACTCATTCTGTATCTTTTCCACGAAAAAAGCGTTTGAGGTGAGCAACTCAAAGTTCTCGACAGATTCAAGCCCTGTCTTTCCAAGCTCTGTGTCACTGTATCCGACTACATGGGCGAACACCGGGCCATAAGGATAGACTCTCGTCTCTGTTCCGTCTTCCGCCACACCAGTCCGTGCCAGGACATTACCGTTCCGGTCCGTGATCTGGCCCCGCACCACCTTCTGGGCAAACGCGTCCTGCCTCTGGTTATAAGGGCTGTTGACAAACGTATCGGCTCGGACGATCGTAAAATATACCAGATATCCCATAAGAGCGATGAATAGGACCACAAAAAAGTATGTGATCCGGGCAAATTCTTTATTTAGCACGCGCTCCCGGCTTTTTGCGCGTCCTCTGTTTTGGGACTTCCTCGAATTTTGGTCCGTTCTTCGGCGCCTTTCGGGGCGCTGTTCTTCCCATGCCATTTCTTGACTTCCTTTCTTTTTTCAGCTTCTCCTGTTCCAGTTCCTCTTCTTCATCTTCCCTGAGGATATACAAGCCCTGTATGATGCCGAACATGATCATCGTGCTCAGGACAGAACTTCCGCCGTAGCTGACAAAGGGAAGCGTCATTCCCGTGGACGGTATGAATTTTGTCACACCGCCGATCTGGAGGAATACCTGGAAGATATAACATGTCCCAAGTCCCAGGGCAACCAGCTTATAAAAATAATTGTGCAGTTCCATCGCGATGTTTAAAAACATTACATAACAGCTCACACAGATCAGGATAAGACAGAGCGCATAGATCACTCCCATCTCCTCTGTAATAGCGGAGAAAATGAAATCCGTCTCTGACACAGGGATCGTTTCCGGCTGTCCCTGGAACAGCCCTGTGCCGAACCAGCTGCCTGTCCCGATGGCAAACAGTGACTGCGCCACCTGATATCCGCTGTCTCCGTAAGAAGCGATGGGATCCTGCCATGCCTCCACCCTCACCTGGATATGGGAAAACAGGTGATAACCTGCCACGGCGGCAAGGACGCCGGCCCCCAGCCCCGTCATGGCATACAGCGGCTGCCGTGTCGCCACATACAGCATAACAAGGTACACGATGAAAAAGATGAGGGCAGCGCCCAGATCCGTTGACAGCACAAGGATGAGCACATGTGCCGCCGCGATGGCCGTCGTGACAACTACATTTTTAAATTCCTTTGACTTGTTCAGGCTTGCCGCCACAAAAAAGACAAATACGATTTTCACAAATTCTGAAGGCTGGATATTAAACCCGAAAATCTGAAATCCCAGCTTCGCCCCGCCTGAAATCGGGGCAAACACTGCCACTAAAAGGAGCGCACAGCCTCCCACCGCGGCATAGATATAGGTCCATTTTTCCAAAAAAGTCAGTTTCCGGATGAGCACCGGGACGAAGAGCCCGAACGTCACTCCAAGTATCACAAAGATAAGCTGCCGGATCGCTGTGCCGTAGTCATTATCCGACGACAGCCTTGTGATCATGATCATCCCCGCAGTTATCAGCATACACATATTATTGACGACCAGCCGGGACACATTCGGATAGATCAGGTTGTACAGCAGGATCACTCCCAGCAGAACCACCGCCAGCACCGCATAGAGAAACAGGATCCGTATGTCCTCCGTGGCAAGGAACATCGTAAAAAAGGCTACAAACTGAAGCAGGAATAAAAGGATATCCTGACGTGTGAGCACCCGCCTCTCCTCGTCCTCATAATTCCTCGTAAATATAGAAAAGCAGGAAAATGTATATGCCGCCATGAGGATGATGATCAGATATTTTGATATTTGTATGATAATGTTTACCATGTTACCCCCTGTTATGATACCCCGCGTCTGAAATGCCCCTGCGTATACTCAAAATCCGGCGCAAAATGGGCGCCGTCCCCACAGAAGGCATTCCGGACCAGATCCAGAATATACCGGACGCGCTCCCCGCTCTCAATGCTGAACTGCAGCCGCAGCATTCCGGGAGCGAGCTTCCGGATTTCTTTCTCCTGCATCCCCAGATACAGAGGCTGTGTATTATATATGACATTGTAACAGTAAGCGCACTGATTCTTCACCGGGAATCTGTTCCCCAGACGGTCTGTGAGCATTGATATCTCCGTTCTCCCTGTGCATCCTTCTGTTGTCCTTACAAGACACTGGGCAGTCACCATGACCGGAAGATGACCGTATACCGGCAGCTCCATCCCTCTGATCCCCAGCTCATCAAGTTCGCGGGCATTTAATTCCTGAGGTACAGTGATCCCGGATATTCCAAGTTTCTCCCAGAACATTTTTCCATACCAGTTAAACACATATAGATTATGGTCCAGAATGATCTTTTTGTCAAATCCCAGTTCCCGGAGCATCTGATATTCCTCATAATTCCGGATCAGGACTCCCGCCGCCCGGATTTTTTCCACAGCTTCAGGCAGCCATGAAAATTCTCCCTCTGTGAAGTGCGGAGCTCCTTCCTCTCTTCGGAGGATATGGGGCATTGCGATCAGAAGCTCTGTTCCTCTTTCCGCCAGTCCATGAAACAGCTCCCCCTCTTTCCCAGAATCAATGAGCCTTCCCACAAGTTCCGTCTCAATGTAAATACGGTCACACACACCCGGGCTTTGTATCACGGCATCACGCACTGCCCTGAGCTGTTCTTCTGTCTCTGCCAGTACGGAGAAGCGGGGCTTCCATTCCATGGGAGAAGATTCCATGGGAGTGGATTCCGCAGAAACATCCCCTTCCGCCGGGTACGATCTTCCCAATACTCTGTCAGGGTCCGGGGATACGGATCCTGCGTCTGTTTTCTCAGGAAGCGTCCGCGCGTATCCTGACATGACAGCCTCTCTCAATCCTTCCAGAGCGGCCCGCCTCAGAGCATTGAGCTGCTGGATGGGGACAAAGATGCCATCATCCATATGGATATGCAGCTCCCGGAACACAAACTCTGAATTCCCGGTCTTTTGGATCTGAGACAGGATGCGTTCCTTATCCATGGGACGGCTCTGCGCCTTTTGCACTGCTTCCTGAGTCTCTGCTGTAAAGACTGCTGAGACACCGTCCGAAGTCCTGTACTGTACTTTAAGGACTGCCGGCTCTGCTATTCTGAGGGACAATTTGCCGGATATCTCCAGCTTCATATCCTTGTCCCCATAACTTTCTTTCATAGTCCGGATCAAAGCCTCGTTCCTTATCCGGTTCAAAACCGTCCCCTGTGACAGACGGACGCCTTTCTGGACGAGGAAAGAAATCTCCCCGCCTTTGCCTACTGCAGTCCCGGCAGTATAGTTGCCTTTTCCTCCGGTAACCTCGATCACATCGCCGGGATTTAAGTCCGTGAGCACAGTGCCGTGTATCTCCCTTCCTTTCTGGAAGCGGACCCGAACCGCCGGTACTCCTGTGTGGTTCGGGCGATCCAGAGCCAGCATCCCGCGGCCATTGTGTCTTTTATAATATCCTTCCGAAGATCCGCCTCTGTTGTACAGGTCCATGAGCCGCTCCCGGTCTGCCGGGGACACGATGAATCCCTGACGCCCTTCCCTGAGGTAGAGATCCGTATATTTGCGGTACATGGATGTAACCCCGGCAACATATTCCGGCTTCTTCATCCTCCCTTCGATCTTAAAGGAATTGATGCCGGCATCCACAAGATCCGGTATGATCTCCAGAGTACAGATATCTTTGGAACTTAAATAATATTTCTTTTCCCCGCCCACCGTATAGGGCAGCCTGCATGGCTGGGCGCACTGTCCCCTGTTCCCGCTCCTGCCTCCGATCATGCTGCTCAGCAGACATTGTCCGGAATAACAGTAACAGAGGGCCCCATGAACAAAGCATTCGATTTCCAGGCTCGTCTTCCTGCGGATCCGCCGTATCTCTCCGAGAGACAGTTCCCGCGCCGGGACGATCCGGGTCACTCCCTGCCCTTTCAAAAACTTTGCGCCATACGCTCCTGTTACCGTCATCTGTGTGCTGGCGTGAATATCAAGTCCCGGAAAATATCTCCTGACGTACTCCATAACCCCCGCGTCCTGGACAATGACAGCATCCAGCCCTGCCTCGTAGAGAGGCGCAAGGTAATCGTACAGCTCCGCTATTTCATTCTCTTTCAGGAGCGTATTTACAGTCAGATAAAATTTTCTTCCGAAGAGATGCGCCTCACCGACCGCCTGTACCAGCCCTTCCTGTGAAAAATTATCCGCATAGGCCCTTGCGCCGAACCTGGGGCCGCCCGCGTACACCGCGTCTGCTCCTGCGCAGAGCGCCGCGCGAAAGGATGCGTAAGATCCTGCCGGGGCGAGGATTTCTATCCTCCTGTCCCTTCTGTCTTCTTCTGTCCATGTCATGTCTGTCCCAGCCATATCTGTACTTGATCCTTTCTGATGTGGAGTGATCCTGCCCTGTACTACAAGGGAGCGCCCGCGCGATGCGCCCTCCCAGGCAGATGATTTCTGTAATGAAATGGGCTGTCTTTTTGACAGCCCTTGTATCGTCATCTTCTCAGTTCCTTTTTGCATCGTATGACAATCGTCATCTTCTCCTGTTTTTCATCTCGGTTTCCAGTTTAACGATCTGCATCTGCAGATCATTGTTCTCTTCTTTCATCTTCGCCAGCTCTTTCTCCGCGTTTTCCAGTTTGATCTGCGCGGAAATCAGCTCGTGCTTCAGATCATACATTTCCTTATCCTTCAGCTCGATATCGCTTTCAAGGGAATCTCCCTGTTTCTTTGCCTTAAAATAATCATCTGCGATATTCAGGGCGAGAAGTACGTTTCTTGTGTCAGCGCTCTGTTTCCTGTATCCCTCGCTGTTCGCACACTCTGTGATCTTGTGGTTCAGATAGGAGGATACTTTCTGCAGGTATTCTTCGCCCTCAAACCCACTCAGAGTATATACCTTTCCTCCGATCAATACTTCTGTAAAATGTTTTGCTGAACTCATAGCCTCCTCCTCGCGTTTCTTACCTGTTTATTATATACGATTTACCAGCAAAAACCAACAGTTTTTTCAGGAAATACGCAACTCCTATTTTTCGGAAAACGCGCGGCTCCTGTCATTTACTGTCTGTCACCGGCCTCCCGGTACTCAATCCTCATGATACACAGGGATCCCAAGGTGGCTGTACGCCAGGTCAGTTACCACTCTCCCCCGGGGTGTCCGCTGGATAAAGCCGTTCTTCAGCAGATAAGGCTCATACACGTCTTCCAGTGTCCCCGCATCTTCCGAGATCGCTGCCGCTAGTGTATCAAGCCCCACAGGACCTCCCTGGAATTTTTCGATCATTGTAAGCAGGATACTCCTGTCAATGTGATCCAGCCCATATTTATCTACATCAAGCAAATCCAGCGCGTAGTCCGCCACTTTCTTTGTGATCTTTCCGTCATATTTTACCTGGGCAAAATCACGGACCCGCTTTAAAAGGCGGTTCGCCAGCCTCGGCGTGCCTCTGGAGCGACGAGCGAGTTCAAGCGCGCCCTCCTCTTCTATCTCCACGTCCAGGACCTTTGCTGACCTCAGGATGATCGTCTTAAGCTCCTGATCCGTATAAAACTCCAGCCTGTTCACCACGCCAAAACGGTCCCTTAAAGGCGCGGTAAGCATACCCGCGCGGGTCGTAGCTCCGACCAGGGTGAACTTGGGGAGGTTCAGACGGATGGATCTCGCCCCGGCCCCCTTGCCGATCATGATATCAATGGCATAATCCTCCATCGCAGGATACAGCACCTCTTCCACCTGGCGGTTGAGCCGGTGGATCTCATCTACAAAAAGGACGTCATGCTCCTGAAGACTGTTCAGGATCGCCGCCATCTCACCCGGTTTTTCGATCGCCGGACCAGAAGTCACCTTCATGTGCACGCCCAGCTCATTGGCAATAATACCGGCAAGGGTTGTTTTTCCAAGGCCCGGCGGACCATAGAACAGCACATGATCCAGAGCCTCATCTCTCGCCTTTGCCGCTTCGATATAAACCTTCAGCGTCTGCTTTGCCTTCTCCTGACCGATATATTCTGTCAAAAGCTGGGGGCGCAGTTCTCCCTCGATCTTAATGTCCTCTTCCAGATTTTCTGTTGTTATGATTCGTTTTCCCATGATTGATCTGTATTTCCCTTCGTCGTAAGGCTAAAAAAGATATTTCAAAGCCTCCTTCAATATATCCTCCACTGCGGCGCAGTCCGGTGATGTCTTTTTCACGGCGCGCATACTCTCAGCGCTGCCGTATCCCAGAGCCACAAGCGCCTGCACAGCCTCGGACTGCATGTCGCTGTCCGAGGCAGGGACAAATGCATCGCTATCATTCCCATGGGACGCATGCTCCAGCATATCCTCGATATCGACCTTGTCCCTCAGCTCCACGATCAGTTTCTCCGCGGTCTTCTTACCGATACCCGGGGCTGCGGAGATCGCTTTTGCGTCTCCGGACATAATGGCAAACCGGAGTTCATCCGGGCTCATGCTTGACAGGATGTTCAGCCCTCCCTTAGGTCCGATGCCGCTCACCCCGATGACGAGCCTGAAAATTTCCAGGTCATCTCTTGTCAAAAAGCCAAAAAGCTGCATGGCGTCTTCTTTCACATTCAGATAGGTATACAGCTTGACTGTGCTGCCGATCGCCGGCAGCAGTGTCATCGCCTGCTGGGGCATATACACGCCGTAGCCCACTCCGCCCACATCTATGACTGCCTTTTGTTCTTCTATCGCCACAAGTTCCCCTCGTACATATGAGATCATCTCTACCTCTTCCTTTTCTTTCTAATGCGTATCTGTCTGCCTGTGGAAACCGCAGATCAGGCAAACCGGATGTTCTGCACCCGCTTTAACACTTCCCTGCACACGATCCCGATAACTGCCCCGGTCACCATCCCCGCGATGAGGAGTACCGGAAGATAATATCCCACCCGGTACGTCTCTACCACGAGCATGGCCACAACGAGCTGTCCGATATTGTGGCTCACGCCGCCGGCAATACTAACACCGATGATGCTGAAAGATTTCCGCTGTTTCATGACGGTCATGACAATAAGGCTCAATACGCCGCCCGCCATGCTGTACAGAATGCTGAACAGGCTGCCAAAAATAAAGCCCGCCAGGATCACACGCGTCACAGATAAAAGAAGTGCTTCCTTAAAATCCGTCTTATACAGGATAATAACGATCGCCAGGTTCGCAAGACCAAGCTTTACGCCCGGAATGCCGAAATGTATGGGTATCAGCGTCTCAACATAGCTGAAGATCAGCGCGAGCGCTGTAAATACGCCAAAATAAGCTGCTCTGTTCTTCAATCCCTTTTCCTTCCCAGTACGAATTTCCATGACAGATACAGACCGAATCAACAATGAATTCTCCCTGGGAGTGATGATCCTACTGCGCGATCCCATCTAAATCACTTTGTTCTGTGCTGTCTACTGAAATGACAACCCGATTCGGAAGGCAGATAATACTCTCCCCATCCCGACTGATGCCGCGATGGTGTACGCATACCTGATCCGGACAGTCCGCCCACTCCATCCGCGCGGAACCTTCACGGATCACGAGGCGGTTCGTATCATTGATCTCCACCGTCTGATCCTCCTCCATGCTGTAAGTGCCGAACAGGGTTCCGTCAACAGTGACTGAGACATACGCGTGATCGCCTGTCTCTCTGAATATCTGAAAACAAAATAAAAGGACAGCCACTGCCAGGATGCCCGCCGCCAGAAGCCAGTCATTTCTCTTCATACTTGTACCTCTTCATGCTCATTATCATAGCACAATGATTTTTATTGTGCAACCACATGTTCGATTGTATGTTCGGTCTGCCTGCAGGATCGTATGTTCAAGCTGCCGCTCACCCGCATTTCGATCGATCCAGTTGTACTTCGGAAGAAAAACGATTATAATAGCGTCAGGGTTCTGCCCCGGACAGGGGCAGCGGAAAGGAACATCGGGTGACATAAAATGAGACACAGGACCAGCGTTGGATCACATTTAATTACATTTTTCATCATATCCTCACTTATTGCCATATCAGCCGGAGGATGCAGCTCGCCTCTTGAGACCGAATCTCTGAAAATGACAGGAACCTATTTTGACACAGTCATCCAGGTAGAGGCATGGGGTGCCCAGCGGGATGTACTGGATCGATGTGAGGAAATATGTGCCTATTATGAAAATCTTTTAAGCCCCTCTATTGAAACGAGTGAAATCTCTGAAATCAATCGGGCGCAGGGTTCTCCTGTGACTGTATCCGATGAGACTGCAGAGCTTCTCCGTCTCGGGATCCGGTATGGAGAGCTTTCCGGCGGAAGGTTCGATATTACCATCGCATCCGCCTCTGATCTTTGGGACTTTAAGGACAATGAGAGCGGAACGCTCCCGGATGCCCAGACACTGGAGGAAGCGGTCAGCCACATTGACTACCGCTGCATACAAATAGATGGGAATACTGTCACCCTGACTGACCCACAGGCAAAGATCGATCTGGGAGGGATCGCGAAAGGATACATTGCGGATCAGTTAAAAGATTACCTGAAAAGCGCCGGCATTAAACATGCCATGATCAACCTGGGGGGGAATGTCCACACACTGGGCGGGCGCTATGACGGAACAGACTTCCGCATTGGCATACAAAAGCCCTTCGCTGACGGCGGGACCGTATTGGGCACTGTTTCCATATCTGACTGTTCTGTCGTATCCTCCGGTGATTATGAGAGATACTTTGAGAAGGACGGCGTGATCTATCACCATATCCTGGACCCGGATACCGGATATCCGGTACAGAACGATCTGGACCAGGTGACTGTGATCTCAGATCGGTCTGTGGATGGCGACGCTTTAAGTACGACCTGTTATGTACTGGGGCTGGAAGACGGAATGAAGCTGCTTCAGGGCATGGAAGGGATTGAAGCTGTATTTGTCACAAAAGATGGAGCAGTCCATCTGAGCAGTGAGCAGGTCCCTTTTTCCGGACAGCCATAGACCAGACCATTATGGCCAGACATGCCAAAACTCTGTGTACACGCAAAAAACTCTGTGGGGACGGCTTTTCCATCCACACAGAGTTTTTGTATAAAATCTATCCCAGAGATTTGCAGCTCCGTCACATCATGCGTTCGCTGTTTCCACACTCATGACTCTTATGATCTTCCTCGGACACTTCTCCGCGCATACACCGCAGTTCGTACACTTTTCCGCGTCAATGTGCGCAAGGAAGTTATTAACTGTGATCGCGCCTGACTCGCAGCTTCTCTCGCACATGCGGCATCCGATGCATCCCACCTGGCATACATCCATAAGCGCTTTTCCCTTTTCATTTGAATTACACTGTACAAAGGTTTTCTGTTTATAGGGGATCAGTTCGATCAGATGCTTCGGGCAGGCGGAAATACATTTTCCGCACGCCTTACATGCCTCTTTATCCACCAGAGCAATACCGTCCACAATATGGATCGCGTCAAAGGGACAGGCTTTCACGCATGAACCATATCCCAGGCATCCGTATGCGCAGCCCTTGGCCCCGCCGTCCTGCATCTGGCTTGCCATGATACAGTCTCTGATTCCATAATATTCATATTCTGTCTTTGTCTTCTCGCAGTTTCCTCCACATTTGACAAATGCCACCACGCGCTCCTGGGCAGAAGCGTCTACACCCATGATCTTTCCGATCGCCTCCGCGACTGAAGCGCCGCCTACAGGGCATCCGCCCACTTCCGCTTCCCCATTGACGATCGCTGCCGCAAGGCCGGAACAGCCCGCATATCCGCATCCTCCGCAGTTATTTCCGGGAAGCACTTCCAGGATCGCGTCTTCTCTTTCATCTGTGTCAACAGCAAACTTCCTGCCTGAAATCCCGAGAAAGACGCCGATAAACACCCCTGTGCCGCCGACGATGACCGCGGCTAAGATAATCCCTGTCACACTCATATTCACGTCCTCCTATATCAGCCCGGAAAATCCGAAGAACGCGATCGCCATAAGGCCTGCTGTCACCAGCACGATCGGCGTGCCGCAAAATGATTCCGGTACGTCGTTATATTCTGTCTTTTCACGGATTCCAGCCATGAGCACGATGGAGACGAGAAATCCCGCAGCCGTCGCGAATCCGTTTACCACGCCGGTCAGAACGTCATATCCCTCCTGAACATTCGTCAGCGCCACTCCAAGGACAGCACAGTTGGTCGTGATCAGCGGAAGATACACACCCAGGGCATTGTAGAGAGACGGCATGGCTTTCTTTAAAAACATCTCAACAAACTGGACAAGCGCCGCAATCACCAAAATGAATACGATCGTATTCAGATATTGCAGCTCGCCGCCCATGATATCCGGGTTCCCGAGAATAAATCGATAGATCACCCCTGTCACAAAGGACGCGATCGTAATGACAAATACCACCGCGCCGCCCATGCCTGCGGCTGTCTTTACATTCTTGGACACTCCCAGGAACGGACAGATCCCGAGGAACTGGCTTAGTACGACGTTATTTACAAAAGCCGAACCGACTGCGATCAATAATAACTCCTGCATTTATGCCCCCTCCTGTTCTTTTTTATTATCCATACCGCCGCTTTGAGCCGCGGCATTCTCCGGCCGGTCTGCCTCTGGACTTCCGGACGCTCCCGATATCATATGCCCTCCGCATATCTCTCTGCTTGCACATGCCGCGCACCCCTCGCCGCATCCGGCTGCCTGGGGAACTTCTTTCCCTTTCTTCGCGTAATTGTTCTTGATCTTGTTCTGAAGGGCAACAAGACAGGCAAGCACAAAAAACGCTCCCGGAGCAAGGATGAAGATGGTCAGAGGCTCATAAGAATCCGGCATAACGTTCATCCCGAAGATCTGTCCCGCGCCGATCAGCTCTCTGGCGATACCGATACATGTCAGGCCAACCGTGAAGCCAAGTCCCATGCCGATCCCATCGAAAATGGATGGAAGGACCGGATTTTTCGAGGCATAACTCTCAGCTCTTCCCAGGATGATACAGTTCACGACGATCAGAGGGATATAGAGTCCCAGGGAGTCATACAGGCTCGGGACAAACCCTTCCAGCAGGAAATCAACGATGGTCACGAAAGATGCCACCACCACGATAAAAGCCGGCATGCGCACCGAATCCGGTATGATCTTCCTCAGCATGGAAATCAGCATGTTTGACATGATCAGAACCGCTGTGGTGGACAGTCCCATTCCAATGCCGTTGACCGCAGATGTGGTGACCGCCAGTGTGGGACACATTCCAAGCATGAGTACAAATGTCGGATTTTCCTTCACAAGTCCGTTATAAATACGTTCCATGCATTTACTCATTGGCCTCGCCTCCTAACTCATTCTGGAAATATACAAGCGCGGAATCCACGGCGTTTGTAACTGCATTTGTCGTTATCGTGGCGCCGCTGATCGCATCGATCATGTTGTCTCCGCTTTCCCCTGTTTTTGTGTAATAGAAACGCTCTACATTTTTATCTTTAAACTGATCCTTGAAGTCCTCTTCGCTGGCTTTCATTCCGAGACCCGCCGTCTCGCTGATGGAGAGCATTTCAATTCCTTTCACCGTACCGTCGGCAGCGATCCCCACTGAGATCTGGATATCACCCGAATACCCCTCATGGGAGGTGACGTTGATGACGTATCCCACTATGCTGCCGCTTTCATCTTTTCCTACAGTCACCTCAGTGATATCGTCCGCGTTATATCCATTTTCTTTCAAAAGCGCCGCCGCATTGTCCGCATCAAAATCTTCATGATCCTCGAAAACAGACGCATCGGGAAGGACTGATCTGAATGCCTCCTGCTTTGTATTTTCCTGAGCGATAGCAATGGGTTCTTTTGTGATGTCATACACAACCCCCAGCAGAAGTCCTGATACAACTGTGATGGCTGCCAGGATCAGCGTATTCTTGATGATCGTGTTCATCTATTTCTCCCCTCCTTTCCCGAAAGGCTTCGGAATAGTTATTTTCTCGATCAGAGGCACAAGGAGATTGCTGATGATGATCGCATAAGAAACGCCTTCTGCCGAGCCTCCGAAAAGACGGAAAAGCCCTGTCAAAAGTCCCATACAGACCCCATAGATGATCTTGCCGCTGCTTGTTATCGGGGACGTGACATAGTCTGTCGCCATAAACCATGCTCCGAGCATCAGTCCGCCTCCGCACAGATGGGCGGTAATGTATTGGGGATCGAATCCGTGTCCTCCGAAGATAACGATAAATACAACAAACGATACGATGTAGGAGCCGGGTATCCGAAGATCGATCACTCCCATGAGGATCAGGAACATCGCTCCGATCATGATCGCGATGACCGAAGTCTCTCCGATCGTGCCCCGGATATTTCCTACCAGCATATCCATTGTATTTACGACCTCACCTGCTTTCAGCTCAGCCAGAGGCGTGGGACCTGTCACGCCGTCATAAACGAAATAAGTCATCCGCCCGGCAAAACAGATCAGTAGAAAACAGCGTGCAGCCAGCGCGGGATTCATAAAATTCTGCCCCAGTCCGCCGAAAAGCTGCTTAACAACGACAATGGCAAATACCGCGCCCAGAGCGCCCATCCACCAGGGAAGTGTGGGCGGAAGGTTCAGGGCGAGCAGAAGTCCGGTAACGGCTGCGCTGAAATCATTGATCGTAATCGGCTTATGCATCAGTTTTTCGTATATGTATTCTGATAAAACCGCGGCAGCCGTTGTGACAACGACCAGGATCCACGCATTCTCATGGCGGAAATTCCAGATGCCGAACAGGGTCGCCGGAAGCAGTCCGATCACGACCATGAGCATGAGATTGCTGCTCGTGATCCGATCGCGGATGTGCGGCGAGGATGATACATTATAATTCTCGTTCACTTTTCTGTCTCCTCTCTCACTTTCTTTTCTTGTTCGCGAGCGCGGTCTTGCGCATGGAACCGATCGCCTGCTTTAACAGTCTCTTTGCAGGGCAGACATAACTGCAGGAGCCGCATTCCACACATTCCAGACCATTCATCGCCACAAATCCGTCCTCATCGTGCCGGAGCGCAAGGTCCGCCAGCCTGGCCGGAACGATCCTGCTCGGACACACATCCACACATCTCGAACAGTTGATGCATGCCGTTTCCCGGCTCTTTGCAACGATATCTTCCTTGAAAGCCAGAATGGACGAAGATGTCTTTGTCACCGGCGCATCCGCTGTCACCATGGCGAATCCCATCATCGGCCCTCCGGAGATCAGCTTCTGGGGCTGGGTGATAAATCCTCCGGCCGCATCGATCAGTTCCTGGTGGCTGGTTCCAAGGAGCACCTTAAAATTGCCGGGAGAGACAATATCGTCTCCGCTCACCGTCACGATCCGCTCTGTCAAAGGCTTCCCCTCAATAACTGCATGGTGGATGCCGATCAGTGTTTCCACGTTGTCAACGATACACCCCGCGTCCGCCGGAAGCATGGACGAGTTGATGGCTTTCTTTGTCACTGTATAGATCAGTTGCCGCTCTGCTCCCTGGGGATATTTCGTCATGAGTACGGCCACCCGCATCCGGGGCTCAACAGAAATCGCGGACTTGAGTTTGTCAATACAGTCTTTCTTGTTGTCTTCTACCGCAAAAATCCCTTCTGCATTTGGAAACAGTGACAGAAGAACACGCATGCCGCTCACCAGTTCCTCTGTGTTTTCCAGTATCCTACGGTAATCGGAGGTAATATAAGGCTCACACTCCGCGCAGTTGGCGATAATATGATCGATCTTTTCCGGTTCTTTCGGTGAAAGTTTGACTCTTGTCGGAAAACCGGCTCCGCCCATCCCGACAATGCCGCTGTTTCCGATCTTCTCCACGATCTCATCCCGGCTCATTTCTCCCAGAGGCTTCACAGTCTCATGCTCTGCTTCCCGATATTCTCCGTCATTTTCGATCACAATGCATTCACCCTTTGTCCCCGCAGGGCTGAACCGCTGTTCCAGTCCTTTGACAATGCCCGAAACTGATGCATGTACCGGAGCAGAGACAAATCCTGAAGCAGAGGCGATCATCTGCCCCTTCAGAACATGATCCCCTTTTTTTACCAGAGGCTGGGCCGGGGCGCCGATATGCTGGGACAGCGGGTAGGTCAGATCTCCTTTTGGCAGAATAGCCTGTACCGGCTGATCTTTTGAAAAACGCTTTCCATCATCCGGATGTATTCCGCCTTTAAATGTCAGAAATCCCATTTTCTTTCTTCCTTTCTGTTTCCTATTCTCTCCTGTGAGACACAAAACGCTCAGTGAACTGTTTTATGCCTGTTTAATAAACATTATATTAAACTAAACCCTTAAAATCCAGTGATTCTTCGACAAAAATTGCACCTTTAAAAATACATCTTGTCGATTTTTTAACATAAAAACAGGGCGATATATAAGCTATCGCCCTGTGTTCTTCATGTTTATGATAGAAATCTTTTATTCTTCCCCGGCGCTCTCAGCTTCCTCAGCATAGTCCACTTCCTCAGTATCATCCACTTCCCCGGCATAGTCCACTTCTTCAGCATACTCTGCTTCTCCGGCATAGTCTGCAGACTCGGACTCTTCCGCATTTTCTGACTGAAGAGCTTTCATGCTCAGACTGATCTTCTTCTCCGACTCATTGAGATCCACAATCTTCGCTGTGATCTCCTGCCCGATCGAAAGTACATCAGACGGCTTTTCCACATGTTCTCTTGAAATCTGAGATACATGGAGCAGCGCATCCACTCCCGGCACAAGCTCAACGAACGCGCCAAAGTCTGTCATACGCGCCACCTTACCTGTAATGACCTTTCCGACCGCTAAGTCATCTGCCGCGTTTGCCCACGGATTTGTTTCCGGGAATTTCAGGCTGAGCGCGATCTTTGTATCATGGATATCTTTTACCAGAACTGTCAGCGTATCACCAACATGAAATACTTTCTTGGGATTATCAACTCTTCCCCATGACATCTCAGAGATGTGGAGCAGTCCGTCAACACCGCCAAGGTCTACAAACGCGCCAAAATCTGTTACATTTTTAACGATCCCCTCAACCCTGTCGTCGATCTGAAGCCTTGCAAAAAGCTCTTTCTGCTTCTCCGCGCGTTCTGCTACAAGAAGCTGTCTCCTGTCGCCGATCACACGATTTCTTCTCGGATTGAATTCGCTGATCACGAACTCGATCTCCTGTCCCTCATATTTGCCGAGATCTTTCTCATATGAATCAGACACAAGGCTTGCGGGAATAAATACTCTCACTTCGTTGACAGTCGCGCAGATACCGCCGCCAAGGATCTGTGTAACCGTAGCCTTGAGGACTTCCTTGTTTTCATAAGCCTCACGCAGTCTTTCATTTCCTTTTTCAGCAGCAAGTCTCTTATATGTAAGAAGAACCTGGCCTTCTCCGTCATTTACTTTCAGCACTTTGACAGTCATTGTATCGCCAACGGAAACAACTGTTGTAAGGTCGATGGACTGATCATTGGAATACTCATTCTTTGTGATGATACCGTCAGCCTTATACCCGATGTTCAAGATGATCTCATCCGGTTTCACATCGATGACAGTTCCCTCAACTACCTCCCCATTGTGTATTGTTTTGAATGACTCGTCTAACATCTGTTCAAAAGATAACTCTGACATTATTT
>ERZ1090864.29-NODE-29-length-69804-cov-29.498330_pt1 | contig 69804 bp, 43 predicted proteins | sample MGYA00478479_ERZ1090864 | MGnify/ENA primary metagenome ERZ1090864 (study PRJEB33644, sample SAMEA5815743) | chicken gut metagenome | biome: Chicken; feature: Gastrointestinal Tract; material: Caecum | place: Ireland | collected 2019-01-01 | study: A study of the...
ATCCAACACTTTAAAATTTTTTATAACATTGATAGCCAAAAACCCCAAAAAAACCCCCCACCTTAGTGTTTTTAAAATCACCCGCCCGCCCCATGGCGGGGCGGGGCGATTCCTCTGTAAGAACAATTTTAACATTGTTTCGGTTGCCAAATCCCGTCTCCCGCCCTTTTGCCATTTCCGAAATCAAGGCAAGGGGAAGCGGAGAGCAGCCCTCACTTCTCCTGAGGCTCCGTGTCCGAACGGGCGGCAAAATAGCGTTTGATAATGTCAAACATCTCGTCCGAGACGACGTGTTCGACGCGGCAGGCATTTTCCTCGGCGAGCTTTGCGTCTGCCCCCATCCGAATGAAGGCATCGGTGATTACGCGGTGCTTTTCATAGATGTCCTCTGCCTTTTTCTGCCCGGCCGCCGTCAGCGCAATGTCTCCGTTCTCGTCAATCCGAATCAGGCCGCCGTCCTCAAGCAGATTGACCGCACGCGAAACGCTCGACTTGGCATAGCCAAGCTCCTCGACAATATCCACCGATCGGACGTTCGTCTTGCGCGACCGCAACAACAAGATCGTCTCGAGATACATTTCCTGCGATTCATGCGTTCTCATGGTATTTCTGCCCCTTTTGCGTATTATACAACATTTCCCGCCCTTTGTAAACCCCTGTTCGGTATCGATGTTCTGCGGGGAACTCCTTCAGTCGGCGAACATCTCGATCCATTCGCAAAGACGGGCGCTCTCCTCCCCGTCCGAACCCTCAAAGCGAACGGTCAGAACGGGCTTTTCCTGTCCGTCAACGCATTTTTTCCGCGCATACCGCACGACTGCGTCCTGCGGCACGGGCAAATACAGGCAGTATTCCTCCGCCTCCGACGGCGCAGACACTCTTCCGCAACAGAGCACCTCTTCGCCGACACGGACACAGAGCGGACGATCGGCGTCTTCCCGCCGCAGACGAATGCGCAGGACATTTTTCTTGGACAAGTCGACGCGGAAATCATAGGAGAACCATCCGCCCGGCAGACAGCGTCGGCTTGTCCCGCGCGACGTCTCGGAAAGCGTATGTTCCTCGCGAAGCGAATGCCATGCGTCCGTCTCGTACTGCCCGTAACCCGGCTGAACGACGTCGATCGGGACGCGCTCTTTTTCTTCCGCCCTGCGCGCACCGTCCCGCAAATGCAGATAGACGGCATACCGCTCCCGAAAGCGCGCATAGTGCAACCCGAACACAAAAGGAACGTCTCCGCCCGTGAGCAAAAACCGATCGCCCTGCCGCACGAGATAGCGCTCCGGGTGCGCGATCACCTCCGCGGCATTCGGGAAATAGACGCTCTCCGTGGAAAGAATCCGCCGCGCGGGAATGGTGACATCTACCCCCGTCGTGGTCTCCTGCTCGTCCTCCGTTCCGAGATCCGCCGACAGCACCGCGCCGCCATAGGAAAACGCAAAGACGTCCTTACAATCGGGCAATCCGTGCAAGCGCACCCCGACGGGAATGACGATGCGCAGAAGATCTCCCTGTGCGACAGGAACGGCAATATGCCCGCTCTGTTGTTCAAAAGCCTGTCCTGCGCCATTTTTTTCCAAGGTTATGGCGCCGTTTGCCCAGTCGGGGACGCGCAGGTATAAGACAAAGGGCGCGGGCGCGCACCCGATGCGAATCTCTGCTTCCTCCTCCATGGGGAAATTGCACGACACATCCAGGACGCGCGCCCCCGCTTCCACCCGCATGGAGAGATACTGCTCCAAATAAATGTCATTCCCTCGAACATATGCGGCGCTGTCGCCCAGCTTCGTAAAGTTCTCCATGCCGCTTCCCGTACAGCACCAGAACTTGTCATACGGGCGGGAAAACACCTTGAAATATCCGCTCGCCATCGGCTGAAAGTACGTCGTCATGCCCGTCTCGGGATTCTGCGAGGAAAGCACGGAATTGGTGAACGCATTGTCATAATAATCGGTGTAGTACTTGTCCCCCGTCACACAAAAAAGCAGCCGGGCAAGCTTGAGCATATTATAGACGTTGCACGTTTCGCAATTACAGTTGGTACGCTCCGCATCGAGCACATAGTCCGCACCGAAATGCTCCCATTCCGAATTCCCGCCCGTCACATAGGTATGCCGCTCCAAAACCATGCGGAAAAACACCTCTGCAACGCGCAGATAGCGCGTCGCGTCCACGCGTTCTCCGTCTACGCTCGTTCCGTCCAGACAGACATACCGCTTGAGGGCTCCCAGCACTTTCGGTATCGTCGTGTTCGCATGACGGTCTTTCAGGACATCTTTTCCCTCCGAGAGAATGGCGTCAAAGAGCGGCTCTTCGTCAAAGACGTGCGCCGCGCGTGCATAGTCCGCGTTTCCCGTGCGGGCATAGAGTTCGTACAGGCAGTCGTTCATTCCGCCGTACTCAACGGATAAAACCCTGTCCCGCGTCTCTTTATCCCAGGAAAGCGCCCGTCGGACTACCCAGTCGCCGAGCGCGCTTGCCGCCGCGAGCACGGGCGCATACCGCGATGCGTCATATGCGTCGATCAGCCCCGCAAGGAGTTTATGCAGTGTGTACCACGGCACCCAGGCCTCCGTGACAATGTTCGTCCTGGCGCGCTCCACGTTGTCAAACTGTGCCGCGGGACCGCCTTCGATCAAGGGCGCCGCCCAGAGCAATCCGCCGTTTTTCGGGCCGCATTCCGAGAACGCATCGCCGATCCGTCGAATGCGTCCGAGAAATTCCTCCCGTGCTTCGGCAGGAACGCCCGAATTGCGCGCCGCCTGCGCGATTGCCGAAAGATAGTGCCCCATCGTATGTCCGCCGATGAGAAGATTCTCCCAGCCGCCGTAGCGCACATAGGCGGTCGGAATGCCTGCGTTTTCGTAAAACCCCGCAAGCAGCCTTCCGACGTCCAGGGAAAGCAGATACCGCACCTCCTTGGCGAGGGCGTTTTCCATAAATTCCCCGCGCAGCCGAATTTTCCCCAAGGGCAACGGCTCGGCAAACAACGTCATATCGCTCCCCCCTTTCGCAATGTCTCCAGAAACGCATGACAGCCTTCGGATATGTCCGCAAAGGTCGCGTCAAAATTGCCCGTGTACCAGGGATCGGCTATCGCACGCGGGTGCGGCGTAAAATCCAGCAACAGCCCCACCTTCGCACGGCAATCCCCGAGAATCCTGCGCATATGCCGCTCGTTTTCCGCGTCCATGCCGAGAATGTAATCATACGCCTCTCCGTCGGCACGCGTCAGAAGCCGCGCCCGATGCGGAACAAGCGGAATCCCCTCTTGCGCCAGTTTCTCCCGTGTCCCGCGGTGCGGCGCGTGCCCGAGTTCATCCGTATGCGTCGCCGCTGACCCGATCACGAATTTCGCGGACAGCCCCTCGCGCCTGACAAGCTCGGTAAAATAGCTCTCCGCCATCGGAGAACGGCAGATATTGCCGTGACAGACAAACAATACATGAACAGGTTGCATCCTTCGGCTCCTTTCGCTTCCGTTTCCGTCTATTCAGCGTCTATGAGAAAAAATCCCGAGACTGTAATTTTTTCTCACAAATGCTTGCATAATTTGACGAAATAAAGTATAATGATATCATGAAAATTTTTGCAGAACGCCTTATCGAACTCAGAAAAGAACGCGGCCTCTCACAGGCGACCGTTGCAAAAGACCTCAATGTCAGCCTCGGAATCATCTGCTATTGGGAAACCAATAAGAGCGATCCGACCGCGGGCAATATCGCAAAAGTCGCACGCTATTTTAACGTCTCCGCCGACTATCTGCTCGGCCTCAACGAACGCGCCGACTGACATCGCCGTCCGGCACTTTCCACAACTGAATCATCCGATCTTCCCTACCGCCTTCCTTTTCCTTACGCGACCCACTTGCTTTTCGGCATCGGAAATACGGTCTTTTTCTGTTGCTTTTTTTGACTGCCTTCGGGCAGTTTTTTTCTGCCCTTTTTTCTGTCCTTCTCAAAATAAAACTTCAACCATAATCCAGAAAGACTTTCCGAACAGCGCCCGCGCACAGACGATTTTCTGAAAACGTTATGCCGACAGGCACTTAAAAAGCTCGTCTTTCCCTGTATCTTCGTGCATAAAAATACATATGGAATGAAGCAAATTTTTACGGGGGAAAGGATTTTTACTCAGTCGTGACGGCTTCCGATTTTTCGCCCGCGCCCTGTTCGGATGCGATCGCGGCGAGGCGTGTGCCGATTTCTTCCGCGCCCGCGCGGTCGCCGCGGGAGAGCAGATATTGCCGCTGAAGCCTTAAAAGTTCCGTAAACGCGGGAGAATCTTCGCGTACGACGGGGGCACCGAAGAGCAGATCGCGCGGAAGCTCCGCAAGCGGATCGCGTGCGAGGAGCAGCTGCGCCGTCATCACGCGGATCCCGACTTCCGTCTCACCCGTCCGCGAAGCCAGCTCGCACAGGACAAGCCCGTCCGTCTTTCCCGTCGGAAGCTCGGCAGGCAGAAGTTCCGCAATGCCCTCTTCCAGACAAAAAGGCGCAAGAAGCGCAAAGAGCGTCAGGGCAACGTGTAATTCCACTACCAGCCACGGCACGAGCAAAGCGATTCCCGCCGCAATGCTGAAAAAGGAGCCGCCCAAAGCGGCAAGAAAAAATGCCGCGTGCGCGCCTCGTTCCGATTTCAGCGTAAAGCGGGTCTCCCCCGCCTGAGCACGTCCGAAGGCAAGCCGAATGCCGCGGCCAAAACTCAGCCAGCCAATCCGCACTTCCTCCAAACGCAACCCGGCGCAAACGCCGAACAAAAGATGTCCCGCCTCATGCACGACTTCGGGAATGCGCAGAACGATCAGCACGAGCGAGCCAACACAGACGAGGCAGGCTTCCCAAAGGCGTTCTTTGTCGTTTGCGGCAAAGACGCGCCAGGCCATCCACACAAATGCGGCCCAGGCACACAAAAAGAGTACAAGCCGAACCGTCTTCGCCGCACGCGTTGAAAGCCGCTTCATGACAGCCCCCGCACCGCGAGATACCCCTCCAGGTTGTCCGCGTCTGAGAAATACACGGCGGGCAGACGAAGGGACTCCATGATCTTCATGAGCAGGACGGTCGCCCCCGCAATGACGTCGGCACGGCGGGGATCCATGCCGCAGATCTTTTTCCGCTCTTCCGTCGGCGTCATGATGAGACGAAGCGCCGCGGCCTTGACCCAGTCAAGCGAAAGCTCCGCCCCGCTGAGTTTTGACGCATCGTATTCGGACAGACACAGGCACATACTCGCAAGCGTGGACGCCGTCCCTCCGATCGCATACATTTTTCCATCTCCGCAGGAAATTCCGCGCAGCGGCCGAACGGCATCCGTCACAAATGCGTCGATCCTGCCGATACTCTGTCCGCACAGATCGAGAATGCGCACCGCACCGACGGGCAGACTGAGCGACGTGCGCACAATCCCGCGTTCGCGGATGCACACCTCCGTACTGGCGCCGCCGATGTCGATGATCCCGCCGTCACCCGTCCCGAGCGCGCCCGAAAGTCCGAGAAGCGCCTCTTCTTCTCCCGAGATGACGTCCACATCCAGCCCGCAAAGCGCCTTGACCCGCGCGCAGAACACCTCCCCGTTGGAGGACGAGCGCACGGCTGCCGTCGCGAAGGCGAGCACCTGCGCGCCTTCGCGACGGCCCTCTTCGCAAAATTCGCTTACGGCACGCGCAGTGCGCTCCATGGCGGCATCGGAAAGCGACCCGCTGCAGGACAGTCCCTCCGCAAGACGGGTCGTATTGACCTTTTTATACAAAGTACCGTTCGCCCAAAGCATCAGGCGAACGGAATTGGAACCGATATCGATAACGGCATATTTCATTGTGATCCCCCTCAGTCGGGAAATGTCCAGCCATTCTGAATGGCAAGTTCGCGCAACGTCTCTTCTGCCTGCAATGTCTCAAGCGTGGCCTCTCCGTTCTGGAGAAGCTGTTCATACTGCCGGATTGCGTCGTCGTATTCTGCACTCCGCCGATTGGCGATGCCGATCTGCACGAACTGTACAATGAGAATCACGACAAGAAACAGGATGAGCAATACCCCTGCCGCAGTTCCTCCCGCCGCAATCCTCCTTATTTTTTCGTCGGTGAGACCTTCGCCTCTTCTTCCGGACATGATTTTCGTCCCCTTCGTAATTGTTTTATTTTATTATATAGCTTTTTCGCAAAAAATGCAACAATTTTATGCAGGCTTTTCCGATACACCGCAAAACCCAGCAGACAGGCGAGCAGATGATAGAGCCGCAACGACTCGAACTTACACCCCGCCGCAACCGCAAGCCACACAACGCCGCACACGCCGCCGAAAAAAATGTCGGAGACGACCGTCACGGGCCGCTGCGGAAAGGGCGCGCGCAACAGGCAAAAAAGATCATAGATCGCGCCGCACACCGCGCCGCACGTCGCCGCAACGAGAAAGACAAAAATCTGATCGACGCCGCCCATTCGCCCTCTCCTCACCTTCCGCCGAACCGCGCAAAAAACCACGCATAGAAGAACGCTTTCACACGCCCCCCCTGCGCCCCCTCCTCATTTCTGCCGAACGGAAAAATACAAACCGCGCAGAGGAGCACGTTTTCATGCGGCCCCATGCGCGCTCCCGATCGACGCGCGCCGCTCACAGGAGACGAAATCGCCGCCGCACGACGCGCGCCTGCCGCGCCATATACAAGCGTACATTCGTACACCTGCACAGCGGCGACGCCCTCACCTGAAGATCCGTGCGACGCCCTTTCCGCCCTGCAAAAAACGGACACTGTCCACGACGCCGCTTGCGGCAAAATTACCGCTCCCCTCCGAGAACGCAAGCACTTTCAGCTTGTTTCCCTCAATGCGGACGCGCGTGCCGTTGACGGTGAGCAAAATCTGGCGGTCAGAAAGCGCCTCTACGCGCTCTACGCCGGAAAAAGTCAACTTGTTTCGGTTTTCCAGGGTGAGAATGCTCTGTTTTGTTTCGCTCTGCATACTCTACTTTATGCCCGTCCGGTGCCTGTCTATGCGAAAAAATCCCGCCGGAATGGCAGGATTTTTTCTTTTTCATACTATTATGTCACACATAGTACTCTGTAAAGTCACTGTTGTTTCGCTTTCGCGCGCGCTTTTGCTCGAAGTTCGCTGTCAAGAATCCGCTTGCGGATGCGAATGTTGAGCGGGGTGACCTCCAGAAGCTCGTCGTCGCCGATAAATTCGAGCGCCTCTTCCAGGCTCAGATGCTTGGGCGGGATCAGGCGGAGCGCGTCGTCCGACGAGGAAGAACGCGTGTTGGTGAGGTGCTTCGTCTTGCAGACATTGACGTTGATGTCCTCGTCCTTGGGCGAGTACCCGACGACCATCCCCTCGTAGACGGGCGTACCCGGATCAATGAAGAGCGTCCCGCGGCCCTGTGCGTTGAACAGACCGTAGGTGACCGCCTCGCCCGTCTCAAACGCAACGAGAGAGCCCGTCGAACGGCGGTTGATCTCCCCTTTGTAGGGCTGATACTCGAAGAACACCGAGCTCATGACCCCCTCACCCTTGGTATCGGTGAGGAATTCGCTCTTATAGCCGAACAGGCCGCGTGCGGGAACGAGGAACTCCAGACGCATCCGCGAGCCCATGGCGTGCATATGCACAAGCTCGCCCTTCCGCTCGCCCATGCTCTGGAAAACCGGCCCCGTGCTGTCTCCGGGGACGTCGACGATGAGGCGTTCAATGGGTTCGTACTTGACCCCGTCGATCTCCTTATAGAGCACCTTGGGCGAACTGACCTGGAACTCATATCCCTCGCGGCGCATCGTCTCGATGAGAATGGAGAGGTGCATTTCCCCTCTGCCGCTCACGCGGAAGGCGTCCGTCGAATCGGTATCTTCCACGCGCAGGGAGACGTCGCGCAAGAGCTCGCGATAAAGCCGCTCGCGCAGATGGCGGGTCGTGACAAACTTGCCCTCCTTGCCCGCAAACGGAGAATCGTTGACGGAGAAGATCATCTCGACCGTGGGATCGGAGATCTTGACAAAGGCGACGGGCTCCACACAGTCGGAGGCACAGACGGTATCGCCGATGTTGATTTTTTCCAGTCCGGAGAAGCAGACAATGTCGCCCGCCGAAGCGCTCTCGCAGGGAACGCGGTTGAGCCCTTCGATCTCGTACAGATTGACGATCTTCCCGCGCAGATTGACTTCGGGATGGTTGTGGTTGCAGACCGTGACGTCCGCGCCCTGCCGCGCCACACCGCGCTCGATTCGGCCGATTCCGATTCTGCCGACGTAGTCGTTGTAATCGATGGAGGAGACAAGAATCTGAAGCGGCCCCTTGTCGTCCATATCGAGGGGCGGAAAATGCGACAGAATCATGTCGAACAAGGGCGTAAGATCGGTGCCGCGCTCGTTCTCGTCAAGCGACGCCGTTCCGTCTCTGCCCGAGCAGAACACGAAGGGACTTTCAAGCTGTTCATCCGACGCATTCAGATCCATCAGGAGCTCCAGAACTTCGTCGACGACCTCTTTGATGCGCGCATCGGGACGGTCGATCTTATTGACGACAATGATGAGCTTCAAGCCCATTTCGAGCGCCTTCTGCGTGACGAAGCGCGTCTGCGGCATGGGGCCTTCGGCGGCGTCCACGAGAATGAGCACGCCCGAGACCATCTTGAGCACGCGCTCCACTTCGCCCGAAAAGTCGGCGTGGCCGGGCGTGTCGATGATGTTGATCTTGACGCCCTTGTAGTGAACGGATGTGTTCTTTGCAAGGATAGTGATGCCGCGCTCCCGTTCCAGCGCGCCCGAGTCCATGACACGCTCTTCCACAACCTGATTTTCGCGGAACGTGCCTGCCTGTTTGAGCATCTGGTCGACCAGCGTCGTCTTGCCGTGGTCGACGTGTGCAATGATCGCAATATTCCGTAAATCTTCTCTGACCATAGATACCTCTGTAAAATGTTCGTCCGACTTGATATTTTAATACTTTTCGGCGCAATACGCAAGAAAAAACGCCCGCTTCGGCGAAAAAAAATTGCCCCGCAGGGCAATCAGAACGCCTTTGGCGCAAGATTTTTGTAGGTACAGAAACGGATCATATACCCGTTGTCCTCCACGGGTTCGCTCTCCCCGACAAGCGCAAAATTCGCGTCCGCGTCGAGATCGGGAACGAACGTATCCGCACCTCCGACCGCGTCCACGCGCGTGACGAGCACCTCCGTGCAGTAGGGAATGAGCAGTCTGTAAACGCTCGCTCCGCCGATGACGAACACGTCCTCTGCAGGGTATTTCTTCACCTCGCGAAGCAGTTCGTCCAGCGAATGAACGGAGATGACGCCCTCCCCCGCGTCCTCGGGACAGAGCACGATGTTGGTGCGGTTTTTGAGCGGTTTCCCCTCGGGGAAGGAGCGCAGGGTGTTCAGCCCCATCACCACCACTTTGCCCTTTGTCGTCTCGCGGAAAAACTTCATGTCGCGGGGCAGGCGGAACATGAGATCGTTCCCCCGTCCGATGCCCCACGCGCGGTCTGCATGAAAAATTGCTCTCATATCGCCACCGGGATCTTCGCCGCAAGCGGCGTGTATTCGTAATTTTCCAGACGGAAACTGTCCACCGTGAAATCGTAGAAATCCCTGATGTCCGGATCCACCACGAGCTTGGGCGCGGGCTTCGGCTCGTTCGCGATCACCTCTTTCACAATGGGAATGTGCCGATCGTAGAGGTGGGCGTCCGCAATGACATGCACCAGCTCGCCCGCCTTGAGCCCGCTCACCTGTGCAAACATGATGAGAAGCACGGCATACTGCACCACGTTCCAGCCGTTTGCCGTCAGCATGTCGTTGGAGCGCTGGTTGAGAATGCCGTTGAGCGTGTCTCCGGAGACGTTGAACGTCATCGAATAGGCACAGGGGTAGAGATGCATCTCGTGCAGATCGTCAAAATTATACAGGTTGGTGAGAATACGGCGGGAGGTCGGATTGTGTTTGAGGTCGTAGAGCACGCGGTCGACCTGATCGAACTCACCCTCTTTATAGATGGATTTTTTTCCGAGCTGATAGCCGTATGCCTTGCCGATGGAGCCTGTCTCGTCCGCCCAGCTGTCCCAGATGTGCGAGTGCAGGTCATGGACGTTGTTGCTCTTCTTCTGCCAGATCCAGAGGATCTCGTCCACGCACGACTTGAACGCACAGCGGCGGATGGTCTGAATGGGAAACTCCTCCCGCAGATCGTATCGGTTGACGATCCCGAATTTTTTGACCGTGTGCGCAGGCGTTCCGTCCTCCCAGTGCGGGCGGACTTCGGCGTTGGTGTCCCACACGCCGTTTTCGAGAATGTCCTTGCAGTTTGCGATGAAGATCGCATCCGCTCTGCTCATACGCCCCTCCCTTTTCCTCGTTCGTGCGTCATGCGCGTGCGGCCGCAATGCGCGCCCGCGTGCGTTCTTCGCCCAGAAGCTGCATGATCGTCCACAGATCGGGCGAGTTGGCCCGCCCCGTCACGGCGATCCGCAGCACCTCCGCAACGTCGGAGACACTCCCCTTGTACGCCGCAGGATTCGCCTTGTAATCGCGCATCTCCGCTGCAAATCCGAGCGATGCGGCGAGCTCTTTGACCTTTGAAAACCATACCTGCGCGTCATTTTCGTACGAATACGTCGCCAGGAAGCCGTCCAGTACGGCATTGCGGGTCGCGTCGTCCACGCGGTAGGCGTCGGTCACTGCGGGCGAGACGAAGAAGTAGCCGATCTCGCCCATCGCCTGTTTTGCCGTGACAAAATCCTTGCGGCGCTTCTTTCCGCCGATGCCCATGCAGAGCGTGAGCACCCGGCAAAGATATTCCTTGTCCGCGAACCAGGTCTTCTGCTCCTCCGTGCCGTACTCCTGCGCCCAGCTCTGAAGGAAGTCGAACATCTCCTCCGCCGAAAGACGGGAGAGCTCTGTGCGCGAAATGTCGTTGAGTTTATCGAGATCGAAGAGCGCTCCGCTCTTGCCCATCTTCCCGATGCGGAAGGGAAATTCCTCCAGCGGCTTGTCGGGGAACTTCATGTGCCATTCCTCGAAATCGGAATTGAGCAGCGTGAGCATATACACTTTGACCGCAAAGGGATGATAGCCCTCCTGACGGTAATAGGAGAGCGACAGTTCGGGATCCTTGCGCTTGGAGAGCTTGCGCTTGGATTCTCCGTCCATCTTCATGAGCGAACAGTTATGCCCGTACTTGGGACGGCGGAAGCCGAGCACGTCAAAGAGCTCGAGGTGAATGGGCAGCGATGCCAGCCATTCCTCGCCGCGGATGACGAGCGTCGTGCGCATGAGGTGATCGTCCACGGCGTGGGCGAAGTGATAGGTCGGAATGCCGTCCGACTTGAGAATGACGACGTCCTGATCGTTTTCGGTGACGGTGACGTCGCCCTTGATTTCGTCATGGAAGGTGAATTTGCGGGAGGGATCCCCCATCGACTTCAGGCGGATGACATAGGGCTTTCCCGCGTCGAGCGCGGCAAGGACGTCCGCTTCGGGCGCGTCCCGCCACTTGGCGTATTTCCCGTAGTAGCCCGTCACTTCCTTGTTCGCCACCTGCACTTCGCGCAGAGCGGAGAGCTCTTCCTCCGTGCAGAAGCACGGGTACGCCCTTCCGCGGCAGATGAGATCCTTTGCATAGGCGCGGTAGATCTCGGCGCGCTGACGCTGGTACCACGGCCCGTAGGTGTCGTCGCCGCCGATCTCGGCACCCTCGTCAAAGGCAATGTCAAAGTATTTGAGCGCGGAAATGACCGCCTCCACGGCGCCGTCCACCTTGCGTTTGAGATCGGTGTCCTCGATGCGCAGATAGAGCCGTCCGCCGCTGCGGTGCGCAATGCGCTCGTTGGCGATCGCGACGAAGAGATTTCCGAGATGAATGAAGCCCGTCGGCGACGGCGCAAGGCGCGTTACCTCCGCATTTTTGGGCAAATCCCGCGGCGGGTACTGTTTTTCATAGCTGTCAAGGGACGGATAATCGCCCGGAAGAAGCCGTTCGGCAAGTGCTTGCAGATCCATAAAACTCCTTATATTCGCGTAAAAATCAAAGCAGACGAAGGGTGTCGGGCGCGATCTCGGCAAGCCCGTTCTCCACGTCGTGGACGAGCGCGACGGCGCGCTCCAGCATGGGCGTCGGCACCCCGACCTGTTTCCCCGTACGAATCGCCGCTCCCGCCACAAAATCGACGTCGCAGCGCTTTCCCGCACGGATGTCGCGCAGCATTCCCGAGCGCGTTTCGGCGTATTTCTTCATGGCAACGGGCAGCAGCAGAGAGGCAAATTTCCCGCCGAACACCTTCAGAAGGTCATGCCCGTTCTGCGGAAGCGCGGTACAGCCGTGCGCGCGCGCAACGGCAAACACCTCGCGCATGAGCCCGAGGACGGGTTTTTTGTATTTTTTGGCGAGCTGATAAAAGCTCAGCCCGGAGATCGCCGAGAGCGTGGAAAATGCCGCATTGATGGCAAGTTTCGCAAAGCGGATCTCGGGAAGACTACCCACCGTCAGCGTCCCCGCATGGGAAAGCAGCGCCGCGATGGCGTCCAGCTTCTCCCCCTTCCCGTACGCCCCGAGCGCAAGCTGAAAGCCCGTGTCGCTCGTCACGCGTACCGTGCCGGGCGCGACCTTCTCGGCGCTCCAGGAGAGCGTGCAGCCGTAGATGCGGTCATCCCCGAACACCTCCGCGAGCTGCGGCTCGGGAAGTCCGTTCTGCACCGTGACGAGCGCGCCGTCCTCCTTCAGAAAGGGAAGAAGAAACTGCGCCGCCGCACTGTTTTCCCGCTGTTTTACGGCGAGAATGATGATGTCGTATTTTCCCTCCATCTGCGAGGGAAGTTTGGCCCGCACTTTGACGCAGCGGGTAAGCGCGCCCTCGATGAGGGCGCCCGAACGATTCATCGCCGCGACGTGCGCCTCGTCATGCGAGACAAACTCGAGCGACATTTCGTCGAGCAGAACGCCGAGCGAGGTCCCCATCGCCCCGGCGCCATATATGCAAATTCTCATATCGAAAAACCGGCAGCCGCCGCGATCGCATTCACCGTTTCGTCGATCGATCGGCCGTCGCAGCGAACGGTGATGTCTGCATACCGTTCGTAGAGCGGGATCCGCTCGCGATAGATCTCGCCGAGCGTGGTCAGATTCCCGCGCATCACGACGCCCCGACGCACAAGGTCGGGAATGCGGCGCGCTACCTCTTCCTCACTTAATTGAAGATAGACGACCGTCCCCATCGACTTGAAATGCTGCATGGCGCGGTCGGAATAGCACACGCTTCCGCCCGGAGCGATGACACAGCGCATCGCCATGAGCCCCGCATTGACGCGCTCCTCGATCGCCATGAACCCCTCGACGCCCTCGCGCTCGATGATCTCCGACAACAGCGCGCCCTGTTCGCCCTGAATGATGAGATCGGTATCGATAAACCCGTATCCGATTTTTTTTGCGAGCAGAACGCCCGCCGTACTCTTCCCCGACGAAGGCATCCCGATGAGAATAAGGTTGTCCATGTTTTTATTATAGCGTGCGCGCGAACAAATGTCAATTGCGTGCGCTCGCCCAACGAAAAGGAATATGAAATTTTTTCTTTTTCCCGACTTTTTTCCAAATCCCCGCAAAAAAAGTTGTATTTCTTCGGCGGATATGGTATAATTCCCATTGAGTTTTGAAATTATTTGAAAGGGAACATTCATGATCAACAATTTGTTTGCCGTCGTTAACTTCTGGAACGAATCCGTTCAGACGACGTATTTTGCCGTCAATTACACCCTCATCGTCCTCATGGCGGTCGCCGCGCTCGCCGCGGTCATTCTCGTCATGCTTCAGCCCGGCAACTCGCAGGGCATCGACGCCCTCGGCGGGACGAGTGAGACCTTCTACGGGAAAAACAAGGGCAGATCCATTGAGTCCAAACTCAAGATGTGGACGATCATCTGCCTTGCGGTGCTTGCCGTACTCGCGATCGTCTTCTTCATCCTGCAGATCCCTGCAATCTGGGGCCCCGTGGAATAAGCGGCGGCTTTCCTCGTAAAGAACACAAACGGGCGGCGCAATGCGGCTCGTTTTTTTCTAATTTGAATTCTCCACAAATTTCGGATTACGGACAACTTATGAACGCAAAACAGACATTACTGCAAAAGATATGCGACGGCTCCTTCGCCCTTCTGACGGAGGAGGACATCGCCAAAAAACTGCATCTCAAGGGAAAGGCCGCGGCCGCCGTCGGCGAATTGCTGCGCTCGCTCGTACAGGAGGGTGCGATCTACTGTGACCTGTCCGGCCGCTTCGGCACCGCCGCGCAATTCGGCGCTCTGCCCGGCACCATCTCGGGAAATGAACGCGGGTTCGGCTTTTTTATCCCTGACGACCCCGCGCTCGACGACCTGTTCATCCCCCATCGCGCGCTGCGCGGCGCATACAACAAGGACAGCGTGCTCGTCTTCAGAAAGGGCGGGCGCTTCGGCGACGAGGGCGAAGTGCTCACCGTCACCAAGCGCGGCTATACCGAACTGGTCGGCACCTTCCGCCGCGAACGGACGGGCGGCTCGCTTCACCCCGATGACCGGAAGTTCTCCACCGACATCTTCATCCCGAGCGACCGCTGCAAGGGTGCCGCAGACGGCGCGAAAGTGGTCGCCCACATCCGCAGTTTCGGCGGACGAATGCCCACGGGCGAAGTGGTAGAAATTCTCGGAAAAAGCGGCGATTTCTTCGTGGAGGAGGCGGCGCTCATCCGCGCCCACAGCCTGAAAGAGGAATTTCCGCCCGAGGTGTTCGAGGCCGCCGAACGGCAGGCCGAGCGCTCTCCGCTCGACGATCTCACGGGACGCGTCGATCTTCGGGACGAACTCATTATCACCGTGGACGGCGAGGACACGCGCGACATCGACGACGCGATCTCCGTCCGCAAAGAGGACGGGAAATTTTATCTCGGCGTGCATATCGCCGACGTCACGCACTACGTCAAGTGGCACAGCGCCATCGACGACGAGGCCTTCTCGCGCGGGACGAGCGTCTACTTCCCCGACCGCGTCCTGCCCATGCTCCCCACCGCCCTCTCCAACAATATCTGCTCGCTCAACGAGGGTGTCCCGCGTCTTACGCTCTCCTGTTTCATGACCGTCGACGCGCAGGGGAACGTCATCGAGCGCCGCGTCATGCCCTCCGTCATCTGCTCCCGTCACCGCATGACCTACAAGGCCGTCACGGCGATCGCGGAAGGCGATCGGGAAGCACAGGCGCAATACCCCGACCTCATCGGCTTCGTCAAAGACGCCGTCGAACTCACGAAGATCCTGCAGCGCAAGCGCGAGGCAAAGGGCGGCGTCGCCCTCGACGTGAAGGAGGCGAAGATCATCTACGAAAACGGCGTCATCTCCATTCCCGACTATGAACGCACCATCTCGCACGAGATGATCGAGCAGTTCATGGTGCTCGCCAACGAGAGTGTGGCGACCGTGATGACGGAAAAGGGAATGCCCTTTGTCTACCGTGTGCACGAGCGGCCCAGTCCGGAAAAGGCGGAGGACTTCCTCACCTTCCTGCGCGAAGCGGGCGTGCATGCAAAGTTCGATCCCTCCAAGGTCTCTCCCGCCGACTACCAGGAGCTGCTGCGGTCTCTGGAGCAATCCCCCCTTTATTCGCTCGTCAACCGCGTCATGCTGCGCTCCATGATGAAGGCGGCCTATTCGCCCGAGAACGTGGGACACTTCGGACTTGCCTCCGAATGCTATTGCCACTTCACCTCCCCCATCCGCCGCTATCCCGATCTGTGCATTCACCGCATCATCAAAGAGAGCTTTCTCTCGCCCGAAAAGACGCGCGAAAAATATAAAAAATTCGTCGTCGAGGCGGCCGCGAAGTCCTCTGCCTGCGAGAAGAACGCCGCCGAAGCCGAGCGGGACGTGGACGCCCTGTACACGGTCGCCTATATGCAGGACAAGGTCGGCGTAATTTATGAAGCGACTATCTCGGGCGTCACGTCGTTCGGGTTCTTCGCGGAACTTGCCAACACCGTCGAGGGACTCGTCCCCATCGAGACGCTCCCCGACGACAGCTATGAATTTGTCGAAGAGCGCTTTCTTCTGCGCGGCACCCGCAACTCCTTCCACCTGGGCGAGGAAGTGCGCGTGCAGGTCGCGGGCGTCGACTGGGGTACCCGCCGCGTGCAGTTCCGATTTTTGGAAAAGATCGTAAAATAGGGAGGCCGTCATGCCGGGAAAAACCATTGCGGTCAACAAATCCGCTTCCTTTGAATACTTCATCGAGGAACGCTATCAGGCAGGCATCGTCCTGGAAGGCGCAGAGGTGAAATCCATGCGCGCCGGGAAGGCGTCTCTCGGCGAGAGTTTCTGCGAGATCCGCGGCGGCGAAGTCTTTCTCAAGAACATGCACATCGCCGTCTATGACAAGAGCGGCGCTTTTTCCACCCGCGATTCCCGTCGGGAACGCAAGCTCCTGCTCAACCGCATGGAGATCAACAAGATCGTCGGAAAGGTCAACGAACGCGGCTATACGCTCGTTCCGCTCCGCCTGTATTTTCAGGACGCGCTGATCAAAGTGGAAATTGCGCTCTGCAAGGGCAAACATACCTACGACAAGAAAAAGGCGATCGCCGAACGCGACCAGAAACGCGCTCTCGCCCGCGCCGTCAAAGAAATGAACGATTGAGGTAAAACCCATGAAAGACCATATCGAAACGCTCTGCGTTCAGGCAGGCTATCGGCCCGAGACGGGCGAAAGCCGCATCCCCCCCATCGTACAGAGTACGACCTTCTTTTACGGAAATTCCCGCGTCATGGCCGACCTGTTTGACCTGAAGCGGGAAGGATTTTTCTATTCCCGCCTCGCCAATCCCACCGTGGACGCCCTGGAAAAGCGCGTCGCCGCCTTAGAGGGCGGTGTCTGCGGCATCGGCTGCGCGTCGGGAATGTCCGCCGTTCTGCTCACCGCCATGACGCTCTGCGAAGCGGGCGACAACATCGTCACCGCGAGCGAGATCTACGGCGGCACCTTCAACCTGTTTTCCTCGACGCTGAAAAAATTCGGCATTCAGGCACGCTTTTTTGACGTCGACGCACCCGCCGAGGTCATCGACGCGCTCATCGACGAAAAGACCAAGTTCGTCTTTGCCGAGACCATCGCAAATCCCGCCGTCGCCGTTCTCGACTTTGAGAAGGTGTCAGCCGTCTGCAAAAAGCACGGCGTCCTCTTTGTCGTGGACAACACGCTCGCAACGCCCGTGCTCTGCCGTCCTCTCGAATGGGGCGCGGACATCGTCATCCATTCGACGAGCAAATACATGGACGGCCATGCGGCGGCGCTGGGCGGAATGATCGTGGACGGCGGCGCCTTCCCCTATCGCGGAAATCCCCGCTATCCCGCGTTCAACACCCCCGACGCGACCTATCACGGGCTCGTCTATGCCGACCTGCCCGTCGCGTTCGGAACAAAGTGCCGCGCCCAGATGATGCGCGATACGGGCGCCATCATGAGCCCGCAGAACGCCTTTTACACGCTGCTCGGCAGCGACACGCTTGCCCTGCGCATGGAACGGCACAGCCGCAACGCCGAACGCGTGGCGGCCTTCCTCGCCGCACACCCCAAGATCGAATGGGTGCGCTCGGCGACCCTTCCCGACAACAAATACTACGCCCTCGCCCAAAAATACCTGCCGAACGGCACGGGCGGCATGATGAGCTTCGGCATCCGCGGCGACGTATCGGCGTGCGCGCGCTTCATGGAGCACCTCCGCATCGCCACGCAGGAGACGCACGTCGCCGACGTACGCAGCTGTGTCCTGCATCCCGCTTCCACCACGCACCGCCAGCTCACCGAAGAACAGCTCATCGCGGCGGGCATTTCGCCCAACCTCGTACGGCTGTCCGTCGGGATCGAAAATGCAGACGATCTCATCGCCGACCTCGATCAGGCGCTGGAATCGGTATAATCGAGGATTCCCATGCCCATCGTCATTGACTGCAACATTCCCGCATACTCCGTACTGCAGTCGGAGCGCATCGTCGTCATGGACAGAGAACGCGCGACCTCGCAGGACATCCGTCCCATCGAGATCGCCATTCTCAACCTCATGCCGACCAAAAAGGAGACGGAGACGCAGTTCATGCGCCTCTTGTCCAACTCCCCCCTTCAGGTCAACATCACTCTCATTCATACCGAAAGCTACCGCTCGCGCAACACCGAAGCGGAATACCTCGGACGGTTCTATCAGTCCTTCGACGCGGTAAAAGACCGCCGCTTTGACGGCATGATCGTCACGGGCGCGCCCGTCGAGGACATGAAGTTCTCCGACGTCGCCTACTGGAATGAACTCGTCCGCCTCTTCGACTGGACCAAGACAAACGTCACGTCCACTATCTTCATCTGCTGGGGCGCAATGGCGGCACTCTACCACTTCTACGGCATCCGAAAATACGCCCTCCCCAATAAGCTGTTCGGCGTTTTTCTCCACCACAAAGAACTTTTTTCCACGCCCGATCCCCTCATGCGCGGGATCTCCGATGAGTTCCATATGTGCCACTCCCGCCATTCCACGGTGCGCGAAACGGATATCCGCAAAGACGAGCGTCTGAAAGTCCTTGCGACCAGCCGCCGCGCGGGCGTCTCCGTCGTGAGCAACATGAGCCACAGCCAGGTGTTTGTCCTGGGCCATATGGAATACGACCGCGATACCCTGCAAAAGGAATATGAACGCGACCTCCAAAAAGGCCTTCCCATCCGCCGCCCCTTCTGCTACTTCGCAGACAAAAGCGGCCGATCGATCAACATGAACTGGTCGTCGACTTCCAACCTCTTTTACAACAACTGGCTGAACTTCGTCTATCAGACTACGCCCTATCGGCTGGATTCCTGACCCCCTGCCGTGCAATAAGGCGCGCCGCGCCGAGAAAGAAGCGGCAAAGGTTGCCGCTCCGCCGACGCCAAAACGACGCTGCAAAGCACGCTGCGCCAAAGATAAGTCCTGCAAAGTAACCCGCTCCGCCGACACCAAAACGACGTTTTGAGCCGCGCGGTAAGGCAGACTCCCGCAGAACGTCCATAACCGATACGCCGGATCATGGTATAAGGCAAAAAAAATCTTCCCCGAAGGGAAGATTTTTTTGTTTGCACAGAGGATCATGCCAACGTGCCGATTTTCACGGTCAGGTTTTCCAGAGCGCTGTGTCCGCCCGCGATACGCACAATGCCCTCTCCCGTATAGAAGTCCTTCTGTACGATGGACATTGCAAACTGCGCTTGCTCTTCCCCTGCCGGCGTATATTCGAGGAAGAGATAGAGCGTTGAGCCGATGCGGTATGCATACACGGTAAATGTGCCGCGCGCAACGCCGGCGGGAAGCGCGCCGGAAACATAGCGGAAGGGCTGATCGGAGAGCGTTCCCCAGAAGTTCAGATCCGCAAAATTATAGTCAAAGTAGTTATTTACGTCCTTCTCCTGAAATTCCACGAACAGTTCCGAACTTGTCGCCGTCTCGCCGAGCGTGAAGGTTGCCTTTACGGCAAAATCTCCGCTGACCGTGACCGATCCGTTTGCATCTGCCGTCGTCGCCGCAGCAGAAGCAGCCGCGTCGAGCGCCGCCCGATCGACGGCTCCGCACACGTCGCAGAAGTGATCGGCGCCGTATTCGCACCCTTCATGCCGCTCCAGCGTTGCCGTTGAGCTCTCGCAGAGAATCCGATGCAGTACCAGTCGGGAAGCGAACCGCTTGCGGCACGAATGTCATAGATCATGGGGAACGATATGCCGTTGTCGCCCTGCACAAAGTATGCAACCTGCAGACATTCGGGGTTTTTCCACTGAAGAACAACCGTGACGGAACAGCTCTGAATGGTGGCAAGGTAGGTCGTCCAATCGGGGCCGAGACGCTTTGTCACCGTCCAATTCATATCGGGGACATTCGTGGTTGCCACATCGGAATCCTGTCCCTGCACATACCAGTCCATACGCACAACGCCGTCGGCTCCGCCTTGGGCGTTCAGCGTCTGCCACAAAAGAACATGTATCGTGTTATAATTCAATTTTCCGTCAGAGGTCATCCTGCCGTAATAGACGGCGCTCTCCCCCTTGCGGAGGACGGACTGCCACTGCGGAATGTTCCACTGCGCGGCATCCGGACTTCCGAACGCAACTGACGTATCCTCGACAACCGCCCGCATCTCCTGTCCGGTCAGTGCAACGGCATCATCCGCCGCATAGAGCACGCCGTCCATCACAAACCCGACCACGCGCTCATCGGAAGCAAGTCCTTCCACACACACCATTGCCAGGTCGAGATACAGGCCGTTCTCATAGTAGAACGCTTCAGACCCGACAGACACCGTTCCCTTATTGGATTCCAGGGAGAAGAGCATCGACTGCGAAACGCCTTCTTCGTCGACATAGGTCAGAAGGCCGTCCTCATAGGTGATCTGGGGTTGGCTTTCCTGCACTTCGGTGAAGATAACGGGCATTCCGTTGACGTCATAGCCGGAGAGCGTATTTCCCTCCAGACAGAGCAGGTACGAGTTGACAATCGCGTAATCTTCGTCGGCAAGAACGATGTTGATATACGCCCCGACAATCCCGTTGACATCCCACGATGCATTTTCATTGACCGTTACGACGGGATATCCGTACTCGTCGATCATGAACGAAATCTGCGTCGTATCGTTCTTGTACTGCTTGCCGTTCAGCTGTTCAAACGTCACGGATTGCACAGAAGTTTCCGTGCGCGCCGCAATCGTAAACGTCTCGGTATTCGCATAGGTCACCGTCAGGGCGCCGTCCGAAAGAGACAGCGTGCAGAGCGCCGACCTGTCCAGCGCATTCAGGAGCGTGCGCGAGGCCTGCGTCCCGGGTTCTGCTTCATAGGCAAAGTACATTCCGTCCAAAACGGCATAGAGGTATTCCCCGCCGTCCCAGCCTTCCATGGAGACGATGACGACCTCATGCGTTGCATCCGACCATACTCCGACAAATTCCGCGTTGGACACAACGGCGAGGAAGATGGCGTAAACGGTGGTATCTGCCTCGAAATAATACGTTCCGAGGTCGATCTGCGTGCCGTCGTCCAGCGCCCAGTACAGGAAGGCATAGCCCGATTTTACGGGGTCTTCCGGGCGATTGGTGCTGTTGAGCCAGCCCGAAGTCGTCGTCGTAAAGGTGCCGTAATTGCTGCCGTCCGCGTCCGTGAACGTGATCTCAAACATGGTCGGAGCAGGCTCCTCTTCCCAGACTGCCGTAAACGTCACGTTGCCGAGCTGCGTGTAGTCCTCGGGAATAAACGAACTTCCGCCCGCATAGACCTGTCCCGCATACATCCACCCGCCGAACTGCTTGGTGCCGTTGCTCAGGCCGTCGGACGTCGGAAGCGGAATCCCGCGCGGCGTCCATATGGTGACCCAGACGGGCGCCACGCTTCCGCTCGCGCCCTCGCCGACATCAAACGTCACCTTCCAGGCAAACGCCGCATAGAGCGTCAGGTCGGCCGAAATCGGCGTATCGAAGTCATATTCGCCGTTCTCATCCGTCCAGTAACGGAAGGCCTTTCCGCTTTCCGAGACGGGAATGTCCGTCGGAATCGCCACGGTTTCGCCGACAGAAACCTCTGCCGTTGCGAATACCGTCTTTCCGTTGACGAACGTCACCGTCACCTTGGTATCCGGGGCCTCCCCGCCGCCCTTCGTAAAGGTCGCGATCTCTTCATCATTGAAATTGCACAGATACAGCGTGCTTTGATCGGCCGAGAACCCGACGTAGAAAGGGGTGTTCTCAATGCTGACATCCCAGTATGTGCCGACCCCTGACGGCTTCCATTGCGAATCGCTCTCGTCCGTCACAGAGACCTCGGTATAATCGGTTGCGCCCTCCAGACGATAGGCCAGCTTCATTTCGTCCACATTGACGGAGAACGCGACAATCGTAAAGGAGCCAAGGAAGCTGCTGTGCGTGTATTCGCCCTCATAGATCGCCTCGGCGGCGGAAGATTGCGCGAACACCGCCGTAATGGAGGCATCCGCCGTCATGACTGCGGACAGATCGAAATCCGTCTGCGTGTCCGCAGTCACCCACTTGTCGAATGTCTGTCCTTCGGGTGCCGTCGGAACGACGATCTTCGTCGCGTCGGGCGCCGTACCCGCATCCACGAACTGGTTGAGAACGCCCTCCACCGTCAGCGTGAAGTAACTGCCCGCAGAGAAGGAAACCTGCTGAACGGGCGTCTCCATGTCGCCGTAGAACGTTCCCGCAAGACCGTCATTGGCGGCGCTGAGCACATAGCAGTACTCCGTTCCGAGGGCCATATAGCGGATCAGCACATACTTGTCGATCATCGTCACGCTTGCCTGAGACAGATTGTTGCCGTAATACGCCGTATCCTGTGTTATGAGCCATTTCTGAGCCGTATCGCTCCGCACCCATCTTCCGAGCGTCGCCGAAGCGGCATCTTCGGAGAGCGGCGTCTTTCCTTCAAAAATACTCGTCTGAACGCTTTCTCCCGTCATTTCCACCGTGAGGATTTCGTCTGCAAACGAGAGAACGTACTCGTTATAGCGGAAGTCATATCCGTAGAACGTGCCGTCCGGCATGGCATAGACCGCGAAGGCAACCCCGCCGAAGATGACCGTTCCGACGATCCCTTCCGTCGCATCGGCTCCCGTTTCGGACACGACGAGTTCAATGTCGCCGTTCTTCCAGACGCCCGCGATCTCGGCAATGTCGGAATAGACGGGAACGTTCTCCCACATGGCATAGACCGTGAGAACATTGTCGACGACAAAATCGCGATAGTCGCCCTGCGAGATCGCCGTATTGAGCAGCTCTGTCTTGTCGAGCGACCAGCCCGCAAACTGCATGCCCGTCGGCGCGGTAAATCCGATCTCCTCTGGAAGCCAATAGGTCTTACCGAGCTCGAACGCGTCGTCCGCCATGCTGCCCGTTCCGCCGTTCGCATCGAACTTGACCGTAACGTTGATTATGACCTTCTCCCAGGTCGCCGTCAGACGGACGTCCTCGGCAGGCATCGTAAACGTTGCATTCGGCTGATAGACGGCATCCGAGAGATCTTCCCAATATGCCTCCTCGCCCTCTGCCGCCGTATTGTGCTGAACCTTCCAGCCCGCAAAGGTATAGCCGTCGCGCGTCCAGGGCGATGCGGGGAACGTAAATGCCGCACCCGCTTCCACCTGTACCGCCGCAGGCGTCTCGCCCGCGATCCCGCTTCCGCTGTAAACCCCGCTGTAATAGCTCAAGGTGTATGTCGCGGGAATTTCGGGCATGATCAACGCCCATACCGCCGTAAACGTCACATCGGAAACTACGCGATACGGCGTTCCCGGATCATAGCGGTAACCGTCAAAGACCCAGCCGAAGAATTCCCAGCCTTCCTCGGCGGCAGGCGCCGTCGGCATGGTGATCTCCGAGCCCTCTGCGGCCGTCATCGGGGCGGGAACTTCCGAACCCTCTGCGGCGTGCATTCCCAGTTCAAACGTGATCGTGTGCATGACGGGCGGGATCTCCTGCCACATCGCATAGAACGTGATCGCGTTGCCGACAATGAACGCCCGATAGCCGTTTTCCGAAATGGCAGGGGAAAAGATCGTGACCTTATCGGGAGACCAGCCGCGCAGCTGCATTCCCTCGGGCGCCGTAAACGTCAGAGCGGGGAAATGATAGTTGTCCCCGTACACAAACGTATCTTCCGCCATGGTCCCCGTCCCGCCGTTGGCATCGAAGCGAACGGTAATGACCGCCTCTTTCCAGACCGCCGTCAGCGTGACGTCCGCCGTCACGGTGAACGTCTCCCCCGCCGCGTACGTCTTGGCGCCGTCCGTCCAGCCCTGGAACGTCCAGCCCTCTGCCGCAGATACTGCCGCAGCGAGCGTGATCTGTGTATTCTCCTGCGCCGTCTGCGCCGCGGGAAGCTGTGCGCCCTGTGCGGCATGCTCCCCGAGCGCGTACGTCACGGTATAAGTAACAGGCGCGGGAGGAATGACCTCTTCCCAGACCGCCGTCAGCGTGACGTCCGCCGTCACGGGGAACGTCTCCCCCGCCGCGTACGTCTTGGTGCCGTCCGTCCAGCCCCGGAACGCCCAGCCCTCTGCCGCAGAAACGGCCGCAGGGAGCGTGATCTGTGTGTTCGCCTCCGCCGTCTGCGCCGCGGGGAGCTGGGCGCCCTGTGCGGCATGCTCTCCGAGCGCATATGTCACGGTGTATGTAACAGGTGCGGGCGGAACTTCCTCCCAGACTGCTGTCAGCGTGACATTCGCTGTTACGGCAAATTGCTCTCCCGCCGCGTACGTCTTGGTGCCGTCCGTCCAGCCGCGGAACGTCCAGCCCTCTGCCGCAGAAACGGCCGCAGCGAGCGTGATCTGCGTATTCGCCTCCGCCGTCTGCGCCGCGGGGAGCTGTGCATCCTGTGCGGCATGCTCGCCGAGCGCATACGTCACGGTGTAGGTGACGGGTACGGGCGCGGTTTCTTCTTCCCACTGTGCGGTGAAGGTGACGTCCGCCGTTACGGCATACTCCGCCCCCGCCGCAAGAACGGCATCTCCCGAGCCCTTCCAGCCTCCGAACGACCAACCCTCTTCCGCCGCAACGGCCGCGGGAAGGGTAATCATCTCGCCTTCCGCGACGGTCTGCGATGCAGGTACCTGCGCATTGTCTGCGGCATGGTCCCCGAGCGCATACGTCACGGTGTACGTCGTCTCTTCCGGCGGTTCTTGCTCTTGCGGCTTACAGGCGGCAAATCCGACCGCCATACAGCAGACAAGCGCAAGCGCGGAAAGGACTTTCCAGATCTTGTGCTTCATGGTTACTTCTCCTTGTCTTTATTCCCCAATCCGTTCGATTTTGGTTGCTCATGAAATGTGCGGCCGCGAAGTCATGCCGTACCGCACGGAGAAATTGTCAGGCTTTCTTTCATTGAATGATACACGTCCCGTCGTCGGAGAGCGTCACCGTAAGCGTCTGCGCGCCTGCCGTGAGCGTCAGGACATTCCCCTGCTGCGCGACAAGGTGCGCCTCGAGAAACTCCGACCCGCGAATGACGGCTGCGCTGACGATCGATTCGCCGTCATAGGTGACAAAGACGCTTGTACCGTCCTCCGCGGCAAAGAGCGCCGCCGTACGGCCCGCAAGGCCGACTCCGTAGGTGAAGGCATCCCCGTCCGTGCCGATATACACAAGGTAGGCCGTGCCGCGGATATTGATCTGCACGGCAAAGGCGTTGTCGAGCGGATATGCGATCGCCGACGTCGCCGTATAAGAGGCGCTTTCATTGACGCGCTGGCGTACGCCGTTCACGACGATCCAGAAATCCTTGAGCGTGAGATTGGCAAAGAGCAATGTCGGACTTCCGCTGACCGTAAACGTGCTTCCGTCCGCCGCCGTCAGCGTGCGGGGCAGGATCTTTCTGGAATAGGTGAACGTCCCCTCGCCGAGCGTGAGCGTGAAGTCGTACGCTATGCCGTTTTCGACAAAGCCGGAAATCGTCTTTTGTGCAGAATAGCCGTTGAGCGCCATGAGCGCGTCTTTTCCGTTCAGGCGCACGCGCACCTGCCAGAGAGCGGGCGGAACGGTCGCCTGTACGGGCTTGCCGTCTGCGCCGATGAGGACGTTGCCATCCTCGTCCGTCATGTAGACGGGATCGCCGTTCTCATCGAACCAGGGACACCCCGCCCAGTATTCGGGATCCAGCTCGCGGGCGTCGAGCACTTCGAGCGTATATGCGCCGTCCGTCGACGTGTAGCGCACCGTTCCTTCCGCTTTCCGGAACCGATAGGATATGCCGCCGTAGGTGAAGGCAATGACGTTGTCCTCGATCGTCCCCGAAAAGACGGTGTAGCCGCCCAGCGATCCGGAATAGACGTAGAAGGAAATGGTATTCCCGGAGACGGCATACAGCCAGATCTCCGTCCCGAGAAAGACCGCTCTTCCGTCCAGCTGCAAGACGTCCGAACCCGAGAGATACATTCCCTGCTCGCTTCCCGAGGGAATGTAGAGGGAATTGCAATAGCTTGTCCAGTCGGTCTTGCCGTAGCAGGCAACGGCATAGGCGATGTCGGGAATGACGATCTTGTAGGCGCTGTTTCCGAGAAAGACGTTCGTCGATTCCGACCCGACCATCCCGTGTGCCATCTGCGGCGGGAGGCTTCCCGTCAGGACAAAATAGAACGGCGTCGTGCGGTCTGCATCCGTCTTGATCTCGGCAAAGGCGGCGGCTCCGACCGTTTTCAGCGCCGCGCCCATCGTCACGCGGCGCAAGGAAATACAGCCGCGGAAGGCGTTCATACCGATCTCGGTGACGGCGGGAAGGTCTAAGCTCCCGTCCGCCGCCCCGAGCGCTTCACAGCCGAAGAATGCGCCCGTTCCGATGCTCTGTAAACGATCCGCCTGCACGGAGCGAAGTCCCGCGCAGTAGCCGAATGCAAACTCGCCCACCGACGTCACCGTGCCAAGGTCGATGCTTCGCAAATCGGCATCCCCCATAAACACTTCATCGGCGATCCCCGTGATCAGAATATCCCTGCCGCCGTACTCCGTCTGTCCATAGGAGAGCACGAGGTCATACGCCCCTTCCGCACCGGCAGGGCGGTTATAGGCGATGAGCACGCCCTCTTCGCTCACTTCAAATTCGGGGGCGCGATCGGCCTCCGATGCTCCGCGGATGCGGTAGAGTTCGCCCGTACGCCCACCCGCCGTCCACGCGGCCGAAAATGCCTGCGTATAGGCCTGAACCGCCGCATCGGGGACGACGATGACAAAACTCGCCGACGGCCAGCGGAAAGGATCGTTCGCGGCCGAGAGATCGAGTGCGGGCGGCACCGTTCCGAGGAAGGTCACGCGGCGCAGCGTGCCGTCCGCGTTCTGGAAGGCGCGCGCACCGATCTGCCGCACCGTTGCAGGCACGACGACGCTCACGAGCGCGTCCCCGTTGAACACGTCGTCGGCGATCCCCGTCACCGCGATCCCGTCCACCGAAGCGGGGATCTCCACCGTCTTGGACGTCCCCGTATAGTCGGTGAGCACGCCGTCCGCGCGGACGATAAATTCCCGATTGCTGACGGCAAACGTGCGGGCCGTCCAGTCGATGTCAAAATATATCTGCGCGACGATCTCGCCCGTTTCGCCATAGGCGTAAAACGTCGTGTTGGGCGCTGCGCCCGCTTCATAGAGGAACATCCCCTCGTATTGCGCACCAGACGCGGCGGTATAGCGCATTCCGCCGTACCCGTCGGCGACGATCTTCCCCGCACCGTTTCGCTCGGAAAGTTCGCCCGCATGGAGGGCGTCATAGACAAGATAGACAAAATAGGTGTAGCCCGCGCCGTCCTGTACCGACGAGAGCACGAAGCGGAAGGCCTGCCCCGTCCCGTTGCGCGGCGTAAAGCTCCACTCGCCCGCCATGCCCGAGCCGTCTTTCACGGCAGAATAGCTCCCCTCGGCCGCAAGAACGGGTTGTCCCTGCGCGTCGGCGGTGTACAGCCGCGCGCCGCCGTAGCCGTTGAGTTCCAGCAGATTCCCGCCGATCGAGCCGTTGGCATAGAGGAAGTAGGACTCCGCTTCCGCACCCTTGCTGAGGAAGTACCCGCTGAGCGAGATCGCTCCGCCCGCACTGTCCTCCGCCTTCTGCAGAATAAAATAAAACTGCGTCCCCCCTTCCGACGGTTTCCCCGTCGTCGGGTCAACCTCGGTGAAGCGGTATTCGTCATCCTCTGCTGCGGCATACAGTCCGTAGACACTGATGCGGATCTGATCGCCCGACACCGTAAAAATCCCCGCATTGCCGTATCCGTCCGAATAGAACAGCGCGGGAAGCGTCTCGCCCGCGGCATGATCATACTGCATCCAGTATCCGAACGTCTTGTCGCGCAGACGATAGCTGCCGTTCGCATTCAGCCTGCCGACATAGTCGCCCCCTTCGGCGGCGTCAAAATAGAAGGTAAACTCGGCGTTCCCGTTGCCGTCGTCCGAAAAAAATCCCAGTTTGACGGGTTGTTCGGGCCGCACCAGAACGGCCGAGCCGATTCCCGTCACGTTCTGCGCGATATAGACGACGTCCTGCGAACCCGCTTCGTCCCGATAGCCGACCGCCCATTGCGCATACAGCGTCGTATCCGCGGTGAGCGTCATCTGCTCGCCGCCCGCATATCCCGAGTTTTCGGAGAGATTTCCCGAAAGATCAAATTTGAGCTTTCCGTCCGGCTGTGTCGTCCAGCCGAGGAAATACAGCCCCGCCGCCGTATAGGCGTTCTGGGGAACCGTGACGATCCCGTCACGCCCCGCCACGATCGCGGGCATTTCCCCGCTCACCGCGGCACCGTTTGCATCAAAGGAAAGGCGGAAGTAACTGCGGAAAAAGGCATAGTAGACGGTGCGATCGGCATCGGGCATAACGGTAGGAATCGTGACCTGCTCCCCCCGTCCGTCCGGCTGCGTAAACCAGCCTGCAAAGTATTTCCCGTCCAGCTCGGGATCGGCAGGCGGAACGATCGCCTCGCCCGCAGGCGCGACAATATCCGCAATGGCCCCCGCGCCGCCCGTCACAAAGGACAGCACGCTGACCTTCGTGAACTTCGCATAATAGGTACGGTTCTCCCCAGGCATGACGGAGGGAATGGTCTGCCTTTCCCCCGAAAAATCCTCTTCGAGATACCAGCCGTCAAAGCGATAACCGCTCTTCTGCGGATCGGAAGGCGGCACGATCGCCGCGCCTTCCCGCCCGCCGACCGGCCGTATTGTCAGCCCCTCGGCGACAAACTCAAGGGTAAAGCGCGCCTGCTCGTAGACGGCATAATACGTCCGATCCTCGCCCGGCATGACAGAGGGAAGCGTCTGCACCTCTCCCGTTCCGTCCGCATTCAGATACCAGCCGCGAAAGGTATGCCCCGCAAACTGCGGTGCCTGCGGCACTTCGATCGCCGCGCCCTCCTGCGCCCGCACGGGAGACAGCGTCCCCGCCCCCGTCGGCAAAACAAAGGTGAGCGTGTACTCCTCCGCCGCAGGCGGCGCTTCCTGTTCGCCGCAAGCAGACATACAAAAAAGGCAGACAAAGGCGCAAATCGCCGTCGCTGCCGAAAACAGCAATTTGGAAATACGTCTCATAAAATCCTCAGCGTCATTTTAGTTTGCAAACACGATCCCGAAAAAACTTTTTCTGATAAAAACAAATGAAAATAAAAGAATAACTTATAACGTTTATATGTTATCATTATACCATATTCCGCCCCGTTGTCAAGAGGGAAATGATTTTTCCCGCAAAAACATGCAAAAAACAGCGGGCCCCTTTCCGAACGGAAAGGGGCCCGCTGTTCCAGAAATCATTGCGCATTCGTCAAAGCGCGAAGCGTCAGTCGTAAATGGAATCGATGACCGCGTGAATGACGTTCGCATAACTGATGTTGACCACGGCATCGGGTGCGCAGTACAGACCTCCGACCTGAAATCCGACGAGTTTTTCTCCCCCATACAGTCCCTTGACGGTGATGGCAGAGAGATCGACATAGAACATTCCGTTCCGAAAGGAGAAGGCGTCTTCTCCGAGAACGATCTCGCCGCGATCGGAAGTGATCTCCATGTACATGGTGATCTCAGGCGCATCCCCGCGGCTGCATCCGTAGGAGAGGACGCAGGACGCCGCGTCATATTCAATGACGAAGAAATGTCCTTCCGCCGGCTTGGGCAGGAACAAATCTTCCCATGCCGTAAGATTGCCCTGTCCGTCAAAATAGCTTTCGCAACGAGGACAGTAGTAGTATTCCAGCCAGCCGTCCGACGTACAGGTGACCTCTCTGGCGGCATGGTATTCCTCGATATGCCCCGCAAGCACATAGGCGGCGCCGTGACACGCGATGCCGCCCGCCGCGGCAATCTCGCGCAGCGGAACATCGTCGCAGAGATAGGACAGCCTTGCAACGCCCGTCAGATCGGATTCCCCGTACAGGACAATGATGCCCTTTCCGATCTTGTCCCCCGCAAAGACCTGCGTGCCGCGCATGGTGAGATTGGCGTCCGTGCCGTCCCCGACCCGATCGCCGATCACGACGGGCGCCATGGGAACCTGCGCGCCGCTCCCCCATGTGCCTGAAAAAGCCGACCCGTCTCCCTCCATGCGGGAGACGATCGTACATCCGCTCACCGAGGCATCGCCGCGGCGCAGGACAAGCCCCTGTCTTCCGCCCGTCAGGACGCTGTCCGAAAGGACGGACGTTCCCGTTCCGTTCAGAAGGAGTGCCGCGCTCTCCGCGCCGACCGCCGTCAGCGTACTGTCCGAAAGAGAGACGGCGATCGGCTCCCTGGCTCCGAGCGAACGGTCTGCCGCAACCGCAAATTCTCCTTCCGCCGTGATCGTGCTCGAAGAAAGCGCAAGCTCGCCCGCACGCATCAGAATGCCCGCACCGTCCGAAATCAAATGAACTCCCGTCCCCGCCAGCACGACATTCTGCGCCGTGACGGCGCACGCGCGGGCCGATGCGTCCTCCTTGCACCTGCAGTCGATGGTGCCGTTCTCGATGGCGACGCGCGTCTTTCCGTCTCCGAAAAATGAGATGCCGCACAGGGTCTCCGCCGTAAACACGAGCGTATGCCCGCCCAGATTCAGCGAAAATGCCCGCGAGAGCGACACCTGCTCCTCCAACACAATGTCGGAAGCGAGCGTCATCGCGTCCGCGCCCTCGTCCAGAAAGACGGCAAGCGCCTCCGAAGCAGACCCGATCGCGCCGTGATCCGCCCAGCGCGTCGTGAGCGTCACGTCCTCCGTCCCCATCGTAAAGACGTTCTCCTGCGGCGTATAGCGCAACTCGCCTTCCTGCATCCACCCCATAAACGTGCTGTCGGGCCGCCGCGTCGGAACGGGCAGTGCAAATTGTTCTCCCATCGTCAGCCGTACCAGCGGAATGGTGTCGACCGTCAGCAGATATTCATGCAGCTTCCAATGCGCCGTAAACGTCCTGTCACCCACCGAACCCGAGACGATCGTCACCTCCGTCTGCGGCTCTATCTGATCCTCGTATGTCCAGCCGAGGAAATCATATCCCACGCGATGCGGCGGCTGTAAAGAGATGTCGCCGCTCTCCACCGTAAACGACTGCGGATTGCCCGCGGCATTTTCTCCGCCGCCCAGCTCATACACGATCGTATAGGTATTGAGCGTGAACAGCGCCCGCAACACAATGTCTTCCGCACGCGAGGTGTCCAGAACCTCCACGACGTCCCCTGTCCGCTCGTCCAGCCAGCCCGTGAAGGTGTACCCGCGCCTCGTTGCATCCGCCAACAAAATATCCGCGTCCTCTACGGTATATTCGTATACCGTGTTCGGATTTTCCGCGCCCGCCGCATCGTAAGTCACCGTATAGCGTATCGGCACGAATTGCGCCGTCAGAAGCGTGTCGGCCGTCGGGAAAAAGGGCGCCGAAACCCGCTCCCCGTCAAAATACCAGCCGTCAAAACGATACCCGCGCTCCCCCGCAACGTCCGTCGGCAGAGCGACCGCCTCCCCTTCCTCCGCCGTACACGCCGCAGGCACCTCCGCGCTCGGGTGGGCGTGCTCGCCGAGCGCAAACGTCACCGTAAACGTCACCGCAGGCTCGGGCTCCGGTTCAGGGTCTGGTTCAGGCTCTGGCTCGGGCTGAGCGGACGGCGTCCAAAGAGCGGTGAATACGACGTCGCCCGTCACCGTATAGGATGCGCCCGAAGCGTATTCGGCGCTTGTGTCCGTCCAGGCGGAAAAGCTCCATCCGTCCGCCGCATCGGGCGCCTGCGCAAGGGAAATGACCGTTCCGGACGCATAGAAAACCGTCTGCGGAACGGATGCGTCCGACGCCGCATGGTCTCCGACGCGATAGCTCACCGAATACATCTGCGGTTGCGTTGCGCATCCCGCCAACGCCGCAAACAGTACGATCAGCAATACAATCGGAAACATAAATCGGCATACGCCGCATCTCGCACTCAGTTTTTTCATCTTCTCGAGGTATCCTTTGGAAATCTTTTTCAGACGTAAATTCAGGGCCGATATCGTAACGCGCGGGGAATGAGCGCCCGTCGCAGAAAAAGAAGGACCGAATTGACATTTCGTCAAAAATGAAATATAATATCCGTAACAGAAATCAACGGATCAGAGGACACATATGCTGGAACAGGGAACGCTCTTCGAGGATACGGCAAGTCAGCCGCTGGCGGCGCGCATTCGTCCGCGTACGCTGGAAGAATACTGCGGCCAGAAGCACCTTTTGGGCGAGGGAAAAATTCTGCGCCGACTCATCGAAAACGATCAGATCGGCTCCATGATCTTCTGGGGGCCGCCCGGCGTCGGCAAAACCACGCTCGCGCGCATCATCGCACAGCGCACCCGTGCGACCTTTATCGACTTCTCCGCCGTCACGAGCGGCATCAAAGAGATCAAGCAGGTCATGGAACAGGCGGAAAAGAACCGTCGGTTCGGCGGAAAGACCATCCTCTTTGTGGATGAAATTCACCGCTTCAACAAGGCGCAGCAGGACGCCTTTTTGCCCTATGTGGAAAAGGGCAGCATCATCCTTATCGGCGCGACGACGGAGAATCCGTCCTTTGAAATCAACGGCGCACTTCTTTCGCGCTGCAAGGTCTTTGTCCTGCACGAGCTCTCCGTCGACGAGCTGTGCGAACTGCTGCGCCACGCTCTCAAAGACCCCCGCGGCTTCGGGAATCAGGAGGTGGAGATCGGAGACGACCTCATCCGCGCCATCGCGAACTTCGCCAACGGCGACGCCCGAAGCGCCCTCTCCACCCTGGAAATGGCCGTTCTCAACGGCACCCTCGACGGAGCAAAGACCATCGTCACCGCAGAGACCATCGAACAATGCACCGCCAAGAAGTCCCTTCTCTACGACAAAAAGGGCGAGGAACACTACAACCTCATCTCCGCGCTGCACAAGTCCATGCGCAACTCCGATCCCGACGCCGCCGTGTACTGGCTGGCAAGAATGCTCGAAGCAGGCGAGGACCCCATCTACATCGCGCGCCGCGTGACCCGTTTCGCAAGCGAGGACGTCGGCCTCGCCGACCCGCGCGCGCTGGAGCTCGCCGTGGCCGCCTTTCAGGCCTGCCGCCTCATCGGAATGCCCGAATGCTCCGTCCACCTGACGCAGGCTGTCGTGTACCTCTCGCTTGCGCCCAAATCCAACGCCCTCTATCTCGCCTACGAGCGTGCCAAAAAAGACGCCCTCACCATGCTCGCCGAACCCGTTCCCCTCGTCATCCGCAACGCTCCCACCAAACTCATGAAGGAACTGGACTACGGCAAGGGCTATCAATACGCCCACGATACGCAGGACAAACTCACCGATATGCAGTGTCTCCCCGACAGCCTTGCCGACCGCGTCTATTATTCCCCTACCGAGGAAGGCCTGGAGGGCAAATTCAAAAACCGTCTGCAGGAGATCAAGGACTGGAAAGCCGCACACAGGCGCACCCCGCCCAAATCGGCGGAATAAATGCAATCGTTTGACAACACAAAGCCCAAGTCGGCGGAATAAATGCAATCGTTTGTTTGCACAAAAATACAGGGCGCAAATCGTACCAACGACTTGCGCCCTGTTTATTCTTGGATTCAGGCCTGTGTCCCGGAGTCAGGAGTTGTTTCTGGAACATCGGGCGTTTCGGGCGCAATTTCCCAGATTGCATAGACGGTCGTGCCGTCGGGGACGTTCACGAGTTCTTCCGCAGAGTATTCCGCAGCGGTGCCGCCGCTGACGGTTGTCCAGCCGACGAAGACATATCCGTCGCGCGAAGGTGCGGAGAGCGGCTTGCGTTCGTCCTGCTCTTCGATCGTTGTCTTGGTATAGGAGAGGACGTATCCCTCATCGGAGAGCGTGCAACCCCATACGACAGGACGGAACGACGAGTTCCAGAACCTTGCCCAGCCCTCGGAGGACTGCGTCATCGAGGAATAAATCGTGAGTTTTGTGCAACCGTAGAAGGCATGATTTCCGACCGAAGCAAGTCCGTTTCCGAGGACGGCATCGCTGAGCGCGGTGCAGCCGCGGAAGGCCTGCGTGCCGATCGTCTCGACGCTGTCTGGAATATACAAATGGTTCAGCGCGATGCAGCCGGCAAACGCGTGTGTGCCGATCTCCTTGAGGCCGCTTCCGAAGTCAACCGAGGCGAGCGCCTCACAGCCATAGAAGGCATAGTTGCCGATCTTGCGCACACTGTCGGGCAGGACAAGTTCCTGGAACGTTATAGCACAGCCCTGGAAGGCGCGTTCGCCGATCTCCTGCAAGCCCTCCGAAAAGGTCAGCGTGGTGAGCAGGAGACAGTTGCGGAACGCACGCTCGCCGAAGTACGTCAACCCTGCGCCGATATGGACATTCTGCAACAGGAAGCAGCCGTAGAAGCTGTTGTCCCCGAGATACTGCACGGAGTCGGGAATGCTGATCGACAGAAGCGAATTCTTATAGAACGCATAATCGCCGATCGACAGGAGCTGTGCGGGCAGAGCGATCTCGTTCAGGCTCTGACAGGAGTAGAACGCCGAGCGCCCGATCTGCGTCACGCTGTCGGGGATCTGCACGTTCGTCAGCGAAAGACATCCGTAGAACGTATAGTCGTTGATCGCGGTAACGCCGTCGGGGATCACGATGCTTTCAAGGGCCGCACATCCGTAGAACGCCGCACGGCCGATATAGCGGATCGTGCTCGGCAGCGTGATGCTCGAGAGGACGTCGCAGTTGTAGAACGCATAGTTGGAAATGCCGACGACGCCGAGATCTTCGGGGATAACAACGGAAAACGCCGCTCCGTTGTATCCGACTACCCAGTTATCGACGATGATGAGTCCGCCCGCATCCCATGCCGCCGTCTCATTGAAGGCATAGGTGCCGATCGACACGACGCTGTCGGGGAAGGCCACGTCATCCGACGCAAGGCGCGAACAGCCATAGAAGGCGTAATTCCCGATCTCCCGCAGGACCTGATTTCCGCCCATACGCACATTGGACAGACTGCTGCAGGCCAGGAACGCGTAGTCGCCGATGACCTCCAGTCCCGTTCCGATGACAATGCCCACGAGGTTGGTGCAATAGCCGAACCCGTACGAGCCGATATAGCGGACGGTGTCCGGAAGGATGATGGTGTCAAATGCGGAGCAGGAGACAAACGCCTGATCGCCGATGCCGATGGTGCCGTCATCGATGCCCACCGTCGGGACTTCGGCCGGCTCCGTGGTAAATTCCTTGTAGTCCACGGCCCAGCCGTCCACATAGACGACCGTCCCCTCCGCATAGGAATTCCAGAGCTGCGTCCCGTAGAAGGCGGCCACCCCGACATCAGAGACGCCGCGCCCGATCGAGATATCCGCCAGAGCGGAGCAATCGCCGAAGGCATACGCCCCGATTGAGGAGACGCTGTCGGGAATGTCAATACTCTTGAGCGACGTGCAGGCGTAAAACGACTGGTTTCCGATGACATCGAGCGAATCGCCGAAGGAAACGCTTTCCAGAAGCGGGCAGTCCTGGAAGGCGGAGGTCCCGATCGTCTCCAGCGCGTCGGGGAGCTCCACTTCGCGGAGCGCTTCGCACTGCGCGAAGGCATTCTCCCCGATCGAGATAAGAGATTCCGGGAACGCGACCGTCTCCAGCAGGTCACAGCTGCGGAAGGCAAAGTTTCCGATGGACGTGACGCTGTCCGGAATGGTAATGGTCTTCAGCGCACGGCAATAGGCAAAGGTGTAGTCGGGAATCTGCGTGAGCGACGCAGACAGCGTAACGGAAGTGAGCGAACGGCAGCTCTGAAAGGAATAATCGCCGATGCTCTCCACGCTGTCGGGCATCGTGACCCAGACAAGATTGCTGCAGTTATAGAAGGCGCGGTCGCCGATTTCCGTCACGTTCTGGCCGATCGCAATGCCCGTGAGACGGCCCGCATTCGAGAACGCGCCGTCTGCGATCGACGTGACAGGCCGTCCGCGGAAGGAATCCTCCATGACGACATCGCCGCGCGCCGATCCGACGCCCACCAGCTCATAGGCCGTATTGCCGTCGATCAGGCGATAGCTGAGGCCCGACTCCTGCTCGCGGACAAAACTCACCGCATCTGACCACGCGGAATCGCGGTACTCCTCGTTGGAATCGGCCGCCTTCACGCGAATGGTGTATTCGCCCGGCTCAAAGCTCTCCAGAGAATAGGAGTTCTCGCGGATGACCGCGTCCAGCTCCTCTCCGTTGACTTCCAGCACATAGCGATTGGCTTTGTCCACGGGATTCCAGCTCAGCTCCAGGGTATCCTGATCGATACGGACTCTGCCGGGCCGCCCCAGCATATCCCCTCCGCAGGCGGCCAGCGCGAACAAGCAGCAAAGCAATGCCGCAATGGCCAACGTAATGCGAATTTTCTTCATGCTTTTCTCCTCACTTCCGTCCGAACGTGTTGCTCTTTTGGGCAAGCTTCTTCTTTTCCTTATGGTCGCGGATGATCTCATGCGGCCACTTGAACTTGAACTTGCGCACTGCAACGTCCAGAAGGAAGAACACAATGATCAGGATCGCAAAGAGCACTCTCGGATCATATGCACGGTCAAAGGCCGTAACGAGATTCTCGAACACCTGCCATCCGTCGGTCAGGGTTTCTCCGTCGCCGTCCAGCGCCATATCCGACATCAGGTTCTCACAGGCGTCCTCGTCGACAAAGTAATTGTACTCCGCCGAGTAGGAGAATGCCTTGTAGACCGTCGTCGTCGCGATGACGTTGCCGTCTGCGTCCTTCTTCTGTGCGACAATCGTGTAGATCCCGGGCTCCCGCACCGTAAACGACGCCGTACTGTAAAAATCGGCTGCGGTCGGCTGTACGATCTCAATGCCTGCGGCATCGGAATCGGGGCCGGTCACGCTCAGTTCGACGCTCTGCCCCTCTTCGACCCCGCCGAAGATATTGACGGACGTCGTGTAATTCTGTTCGGTCAGTTCCAGCTCGATCGCCTGCGGTCGGATGTTCTCCGTCGGCCGCAATGCCTTGAAAATGTTCTGTATGATGCGGACGCCCGTATCGCTCGCAAAGAACTCCGCCGACCATTCTCCGCCCAGATCGGACATGAAACTTCCCACCTTGCCTTCGCCGTAGGTCCACTGCGCGTAGATGGGAACGTCCTCATAGGGCGTGATCAGGGGCTGTTCCGCGCCGTTTTTCAGACGCGTTCCGTAATATCCGCCCAACTGCGGCATTTCGCTCTGCACGATGCCGTCCACAACGGGCGTGATGTCCTCGATGCGCGGCGTGAACATGCCGGGATTGTTGCCCGTGATCTCCGGCGCACGCAGATCCTCGATCAGCATCTGCGCGAGTTCCGTCGTGTCGGACGTCTGATAGAACTGCCCGTGGCCGAGGGCGGCTGCCGCCTGCATGTCTTCGACCTTTCCGCCCGAGACAATGGAGACGATGGAACAGGTAATGCCGTGCGTCTCATAGTTGTTCTTGATCGCACCGCCGTATCCGCCCGTCTGTTCCACGGAGTTGCCCCACAGCTGGTCGCCGGGCTGCGCATCGCTTATGAGGATGATGTGCCGCTTCTGCACCGAACTGAGCTGCGAGAGCGCCGCGCCCGCATGGACGATGGACGCCGTGTAGTTGGTTCCGTTAGACGCCTCGATGGAGTCGATTGCCGCCTCGATGTCGGACAGCTGCGGAACGGGCGTGAGGGCAAGATCCTCGCTGTACGAATCACGCAGCGTCATGACGCCGACCCAGTCGCGGCTGGTGAGCGTCTGAAGGCTCTGGAAGGCGGCATCCTTTGCAAGTTCGAGCGATTCGCCGGTCATACTTCCCGAGGCGTCGATGATGTACACGACCGCAACGGGCGGCGTGTAGTCCACCGCCTCGACGGGGAGCATCTCCTGATAGATGGAGCCGTACATCTGATCGCGGTCATAGGTGTTTTCGCCGACCGTGAACAGACTGCCGCCGTAGGTGGCGACATACGAATTGAGCATGGCGTCCAATCCGTTGACGGACAGCTGCTCGTTGGAAATGTTAAAGAGAATGACCTGATCGTATGCGCGAAGCGCGTCCGCCGACGCGGGAAGCGCGTCCGCGTTGTCGATCTGGAGCACCGTCGTCGAATAGTCGGCGGCATCCAGAACGGCCTTGAGTTCGGACGACGCATTCTCGTCGCTTTCCAGGATCAGGACGTTGTTGAACACCTCGACATAGTAATAGGCATGATAGAGGTTGTTCTGCGTCAGCGTATCCCGATCGTCCTCGATGCGGAAGGAGATGTCGTGCAGGCCTCCGATGGAGAAGGAATGCTCCACCGTGACGGTCTGCTTTCCCGCCGTGAAATAATAGGACTGAACGCTGACCTCCTTCCCGTTGTCGAACAGCGTGATGCGCGCGTCCCCTTCGAAGTTGCTCTCAAGCTCGAGCGTGAGGTCAAACGTGCTGTCAAGGTCGATGTTGATGTCGGGGAACGTGATGTCGGAAATGCGGACTTCGTTCTCCGTGTTCTCGTTCGGGAAGTAGACGGTGTCCACTTTGATCCCGTCCGCCGAGAGCGTACGCACATACCGCAGCGCCGCTCCGTCCGTCTCGTCGCCGTCGCTGATCACGACGATCTTCGCCGACTCGGGCGAGGTCACGAGCGAACGCGCATACCGCAGCGCCGCCTCGAAGTCGGTTGCGCTCGTGTCGGGCGCCGCCGCATTGTAATAGGCGTCCAGAATGGAGTCCGTATCATAGGTGAGCGGAACGGCATAGACCTGGTCACAGCCGAATGTCACAATGCCCATCTTGATGGCGGAACTCTTTTCGTTGACGGCCGCCTCGATAAACTGGTCTTTGAGATCCTTGGTCTCGCTGCTGCTGTCCGACGCGTCGACGAGGAGAATGACCTCGTTTTCGCTGTTCGGAACCTGATAGGTGAACCCGATCCCCGCAAGAAGCGTGATCGCAAGTACCATGATCAGGCAGTGCAGAACCACCGAAATGATGCGGTTCCGCGTACGGCGATAGCGCTTTGCCAGACGGAAATACGGGAAAAGCGCGAAGAAAAACGCCGGAATGAGGAGAAGGAGCAGCAGGGGTTCATTGAATTGAATCTGAAAATTCGTCATACCCGTGCCTCCTCAGAAGTTCTCTTTGATCTGCAGCAGCCACTCAATGAAGAGCAGCGCCGCCAGCGCAATGGCAAAGTACAGCAGCAGATCAAGGTCGCTGTTCTCCTGGATCTCGGGGAATGTAATGCCTTCAATTTCATCTTCCTGCCGCGTGAGATCGCTCTCGCTTGCCGCGATCTTCACATAGAAACCGTCCGTTATCTCCGCACCGGACAAGATCGTCTGCGTCATCGTGTAGATTCCCGGCTCGGTCGCAACCATTTTGGCCGGGAACTCCTCAAACGTGACTTCGCCGCTCGGGCCCGTCAGAGAAAGGGTTTCCCCGCGCGCGTTGAGCGTGATCGTCTCCCCTACTTCAAACAGGAAGCCGACTTCGCTCGTCTCGACGCCGTTCTGCACGGTCTCCTTCGTCACCGTCGAGGGAATGAAGTAGTTGAAGAGCTTGTACAGCATCAGCGGATAGTCCGTACCGATGGGCAGCGAGTAGTTGACGCTGAACGTCACGACCGCCACCTTCTGATAGGGATCGTCCTTGATGAGCAGCGCAGGATCGCCGTTGACGTACAGAATGGGCTCATATCCGTCATAGAGCGAAATGCGGACGTAACGACTTGCAGGGATATTCTCCGGCGTGATGCCTTCAATGATCGGGTGCGTCTTTCCCTCCGACGACAGCGGGAATCCGCCCGTCGGATCGGTGACAATGCTGTCCAGCACGAGATCGGCGCCCACCGGCGCGGACAGCGGGTTAAGCAAAATGACAATGCCGTCCGTCGGCATGGTGGCGGGCATGGTATCCTCGAAGATATAGAGATCATACCCTTCCGTCTTGCCCGAGGTCTCCGGATCGGTGGAATTTTCCTCCACCGTGACTTCGTCGATGTTGATGGTCCAACGAAGCGGAAGCGTGGTACGCAGCGACGAGAGCGCAAGGCTGACGAAGGGATTGAGCTTGGAGCTCGCGTACTGAACGTTGATCGTCGTCGGTCTGCCGCCGTACAGCGTGATGCTGTCGTCGTACTGATAGCTGTCGTCGTCGTTGGCGTCGAGCACTTCGAGGTAGATGCGCGTACGGTCATACGCATACACGGGCGTATCGCAGTTGACGGGATCGACATTGACCCCGGTCTCGATTTTCACCGTGACCGTCTCACCCATCGCGCACTGCACGTTGGGATAGACGAGCGAAACATCGATGTTTCCCGCGTTGGCGCCGTAAATATCGCAATGCACGGCAACGGCGGAGTTCCGCCCGTAGCTGGCGATCTCCACCGTAAACGTATAGAAGTTATCCACAAGCTGCACGTCGGCATTCAGGATCGCGGCATTCCACTCCCCTTCCTCTCCGACATCCACGACCGTAACGCCGTTGTCGTCGATGTATTCCGTCCCCGTGTAGAAGAGCACCTGCGCTTCCGGATTGATCTCCAGAATGTCCTCGGCAAGGCCCATTGCGGTCGGGACGTCTGCCTTTCCGTACGAGCACTGCAAAGTGTCGTCGGCGACAAGCGAGTCGATCTGATCCAGGACTTCCTGCCGCTGTCCGTTCGCCGCACGCCGCACGAGATAGGTGGGTTCGTCCGATGCAAGAATGACGGTAACGACGCCATCCGTTTCCATGAGCGTCGTCGACGCCAGCTCCCGCACCTGCGAGACCGCCCGCTCGAACCGCGTGACGCCGTCCGTCTGCGCCAGCATATTCGCGGAGGCGTCGATCACGGCGACCCGCTCGTTGCCGCGATTGACCTGTTCCTTCGGGATAAACGGCTGCGCAAGGATAAACGCACAGGCGGTAATCGCCAGGATCTGACACAGCAGAATGAGCAGGCTGAGCAAACGGTTGATCGGAATACGTTTTCTCTTGTATTTGAAACTCAGCCTCCAGACGTAGGTACTCGATACGACCTTCTGCTGATAATTGGGCTTCAGGATGTAGATTATGATGAGAACGGCAATTCCCAAAAGTCCCAAAAGCCCGAGGGGCACTAGCAATTCCATCATCCCATGACTCCTACCTTGAGCAACTCTCCGAACAGCATCCGCTCGATCGGTTTATCCGTATGCAGCGTGATATAGTCCACACCCCGCGACATCGAGAACGATCGGATGTCTCCCATCATGTCCCGTAGTGCCTCGTTGTATGCGTCCAGCATGCTCTTTGTGATTCGCATCTTTACGTTCCGGGCATCATCCATTGTTTCCGATTCGGAATCGATCAGATTGACTCTCCCGTTGTATGCCGGATCCGCTTCTTCCGGAGACAACACCTGGATCAGCATGACCTGCCGCTTCTTATAGCACAGATAGTCCACCGCTTTCTTCCAGTCCTTCTCCGAGAAAAAGTCCGATATGATGACCGTCAGGCCGTCGTTCGATCCGTTGTCCGAACTTCCCGTGATCGCCTCCGCCAGATCGGATTCCCCTTCAAACGTCACGTTTTCCAGTTCTCCGATCGCGCGGAAATACGCGTTCTTCCCGATCATCGTCCCGAACGGATTCTCCGCACGATCCCCTTTGATCAGCTGAAAGGAGACCTTATCCATGTTGTGGATAGCGAGAAAACCGATCGCCGCTCCTACGGCGATCGCGTAATTCCCCTTCTGCGGGTTTGCCCGCCCCATCGACGCAGAACAGTCCAGAAAAATCCGGACGTGCATCTGTCTCTCATCCGTAAACAGCTTCAGAAAGTACTTCTCGAAACGGCTGTACAGATTCCAGTCGATGCGGCGGATATCGTCTCCCAGCATGTATTCACGGTAGTCGGCAAATTCAACCGTCTGTCCGTATGACTTCACCAGATGCTTTCCGCCGAAAAACCCTGCAAGATCTGTCCGCAGGTTGAGCGCAAGCGCCTCCAATCGGCTGAAAAACGCATCGTTCAAGTAAGATCCTTTCATTCCTTTCTCCCGAAGAATTTCCGCTTGCCCTTCTTGTTATCGGCCTGCTCCGCTTCGGCTGCCGCCACACCCGCCGCTTCCGCCGCAGGCTGCGCAACGCTCGGCGCCTTCTCCGGTTTCTTTCCGTTCAGTTCCTCAATGATCATCTTGATCACGTCGTCCGGCTTCACGCGTGCCGCGATCGCCTCAAAGTTCATCTTCATTCTGTGACGGAGCACGGGATACGCAAGCTCGTTGAGGTCGCTGTATGCCACGTTGTAACGCCCCTTCATGAGCGCGCGCACCTTCGCCGCAGAGATCAGCGCCTGCCCTGCACGCGGGCTCGCTCCCAGACGCACATACTTCTTCGCCGCCTCCGACGCGCACTCGCTGTCCGGATGCGTCGCCGAGCACAGCGTCATCGCATACCGCATCACTTCTTCCGCCACGGGAATCTGGTTCGCCGTACGCCGCATCTCCAGCAGCTCCTCGCCGCTGCACGCCGCCTCCGCCACTTCCGCCATCGTCTTCTGCGTCATGTCGACGATCTGCATGAGCTCATCCAGTCCCGGATTGGGCACGATCAGCTTAAACATGAATCGGTCCATCTGCGCTTCCGGCAGCGGATACGTTCCGTCCTGCTCGATCGGGTTCTGCGTCGCAAGCACGAAGAACGGCTCGTTCAGCTTCCGCGATACGCCCATGACCGTGACCGTATGCTCCTGCATCGCCTCAAGAAGCGCCGACTGCGTCTTCGGCGTCGCACGGTTGATTTCATCCGCAAGAATGATGTTGCTGAAAATAGGCCCCGGCTGGAACTGGAACTGCGAGTTCCCGTTCTCATCCTTCACGATGATGTTCGTTCCCGTAACGTCCGCAGGCATCAGGTCAGGCGTGAACTGGATGCGCGAGAACGGCAGATTGAATACCCGCCCGAGAGAACGCACAAGTCGCGTCTTTCCGACTCCGGGCACGCCTTCAAGCAGCACGTTCCCGCCTGCGATCATCGCAATGATCGTTCCCTCCACCACGGCCTTCTGGCCGATCACGTCGCGCTCCACCTGCTTGAAAATGTTCGCGCACTGCTTGCTGAACTTCTGGATGTTCTCCTCTGTCACCATGTCCGTAAAATCCTCTTTTAATTAAAAATTTTTGTTTTTGATAATTCCTCAAAGAAGGCTGTCAAAATATGCCTTCAGGAAGGCCTCTTCTTCCGGAGTCAACGTCCCCGAATTGAGAAGCTGCATGGCGAGTTCATAATAGTATGCGTACTCGTCCTTGTAGTCCGTTTCGCCGTCGATGATCATGCCGTTGTTGACGTCGTTCACGCTGCCCGGCTGGTTGGGCTCGGGAGGAAGATCGTCCCCGTCCGGATTATCGTTCCCGTCGTTGTTCTGGCCGGGCTGATCGTTGGGCTGGTCGGAAGGCTCGTCGCCCGCGTCTCCCTCCCCATCGTCCTGCACTTCCTGGAATTCCGGATAGACAAACAGATCTTCCTGCACATCCACATCCGAACGGGAAGGCGAAGTATAGCCGTCCGACCACTGCACGAACGCATAACCGTCATCGGCAACCGCAAGCACGGCATCCGTCGTTCCGCCGACCTCGATGATCTGATCGGTCTCGCCCTCGATCACGCCGCCGTCGTTGTCCATGTAGCTCACGAGCACAAAGGAAGGCTCCTTATCGGGCCCGAGGATGGAATCTCCGCTCGGAAGAACGTTGTAAAGGCTCAGAACGAACACCAACACCATGGCAACCGCAAGAATGGGCGAGAAAACGGTAAACGCAATCGTCACAGCCTGCGCGCGTCTTGCCTTCTTGGAGACATCCGACGCAGCAAACGGGTGTACCTTAATCTGATTCGGGGAGACCTTGGACAGACTCTGCTGTGCATCTTCCCGCTGACGAAGGGCGATATAACTCTCATCCTGCTGGAACTCCATCATGGTGACCATGCGTTCTTCCAGTCCAAGCGCGTCGAGCCGTTCCGCAATCTGGCTTGCCGTAGGACGATACACCGCGAAATACAGGATCACGGCACAGATCACGCCGACTGCGACGCCGATTCCGATGCCCATCCAGATCGCGCTCTTAAGATTGGTCGCCCAACCGACAAAGGCGATGACCGCAAGGACCAAGCAGAATGCGTTGAATCCCCAGATCGAGGACTTGAGAATTCCCTCAAGGGCAAGTTTCCGATGATACTTCTGAAATTGGTTGTTTTTGCTCATAACGTCCTCCTTGATTCAATAAATTTTTTCATATTTCGCAAGATTCTCGAATACGGCTATCACGCCATCGGAACTGGCCGATGACGTGAGCCGTGATCGAAAATTCGCTCCCCTCGTTACTCCTTGGATTTGGAAGCAACCGCCGTGGAAGGCGCCGCATAGGCAACCGAAGCCTTTGCGTTCCAGCCGCTTGCAAAGCCGGCGGGAACGGCGTCCGCAGCGAACGAGACCGTGATGGTCTGCGCTGCCGTCCAGCCGTCAAACGCACCCGCTTCCACCGTCGTCACGCTTGCGGGAAGCACGACGTTCGTGAGCGCCGTGCAATTTGCAAACGCTCCGTCCGCAATCGTCGTAACCGTCGAAGGAACGGTGAACGTCGCCTCCGTCTTTCCGGGCGCATACAGCATCAACGTCGTGCCGTCCGCGGAATAGAGATTTCCGTCCACAGCCGAGAAGATGTTGCTTCCCGCCATGACCGTGAACGTGGTCAGCGACGTGCAGCCCTCAAACGCACCCGGCTCGATTTCTTCGAGCGCAAGAGGAATCACAAAGGATTCAAGCGAGGTGCAGCCTGCAAACGCGCCCGTCTCGATGCTCGTCATGTTGGCCGGGAGGTTGACCGTCTTGAGCGACGTGCAGCCCTCAAAGGTTCCGGACGTGATATTCGGCGCATAGTGGTATGCATAGATCGTGACCGTCTCAAGGCCCGTGCAGCCGAGGAACATATCGTCCGTGAACCAGTTCCCGCTCGGGATCGTGATCTCTTTGAGCGACGTACAGTTCTGGAACGCTCCCGTTCCGCAATTCGAGTTGCCGAATCCGAACGTTCTGGGAATGTTGTTGATCGATTCAAGCGCCGTGCAGTTGCGGAACGCATAGTTCCCGACGTAGTAACTCCTGCCGTGGTCGGTGTTGAACGTGAAGGTCTTCAGCGCCGTGCAGTTCTCAAAGCAGTTTGCGCCGATCACCGTACCGCCGGAGGTGCGGAAATCACAGTAATTGGGCATCGTGAAGGATGTCAGACCCGTGTTGCTGAATGCATAATTTCCGAACGTCAGGTAATCCGTGAGCGTCTCGCCGCCGCGGACATTGAACGTCACGCTCGTGAGATTGGTGCAGCCTTCAAAGGCATAGTTGTCGATGCCGTTGCTTGCATATCCGGACGCGTCCTTTCCGTTTCTGACACGGACGGGAAGATCCACCGATGTGAGCGACGTGCAATCCTGGAATGCGTAATCCGCAATGACAAGCGCTTCCGTTCCGTTGGGAGCGAACGTCACCGTCTCCAGCTTGTCGCATCCCTGGAATGCATACGTTCCGATCGCCGTGACCTCACGTCCGACCGTGAAGCTCGTAAGTGCGGTGTTCTGGAAGGCGTAATTTCCGATCGTGGTAATACGGCCGAGAATGACGACCTCCGTCAGATTTTCGCAGTTCTGGAAGAGATTTGCGGGAATCTCCGTCACCCCGGCAGGCAGCGTGATCTTCGTGATCCCCGTCCCTGCGAAGACGCCGTCCGCAATCGTCGTGACGGAATCGGGAAGAACGACCTCGCCTTCCAGATCTCCCATGAGATCGACCACTTCCGTCATCGTACTGTTGTAGAGGATTCCGCTTTCATCCTCCGCAAAGGAAGTGTTGTTCTGATCGATGACAATGTCCAGCTTGGTGCAGCCGTCGAACACCTTGGTCCCAAGCGTGGTCAGCGGGCCGTAGAAGGTGAAGCGCTCCAGAGACGAGCAGCCGTTGAACGCGCTGTTTCCGAGGCTCGTCACCGAGTACAGATCGATTTCTTTGAGCGCCGTGCAGTTCGCAAATGCACTGATTCCGATCGTCGTCACGCCCGAAGGAAGACGGATCTCCTCGAGAGACGAGCAGCCGGAGAAGGCATAGTTGCCAAGGCTCGTAAGAAGGCTTGCGCTGGAGAAGTTCACATCCTTCAGCATTGCACAATTCCGGAACATCCCCAAGCCGAGCGACTCGACCTTGGAAGACATGTTCACCGTGACAAGGTTCGGGCATGCGTCAAAGACGTAATTGCCCATGGTATCCACGGAATCCGGGATCGTGATGGACGTAAGTCCCGATCCTGCAAACGCATACTGGCCGATGGACGTCACCTTATCGGGAATGACGAACTGCGTCAGCGAGGTGCAGTTGCGGAAGACATACGTCCCGATCGAGGTAAGTGCATCCGAGACTCCCACCGACGTGAGCGCTTCGCAGTTCTGGAACAGATAGTTCGGCAGCGCGGTGATGCTGTCCGGAAGCTCGATGCTGGTCAGGCCCGTGTTGCAGAACGCGTAGTTTCCGATGGAATTCACCGAATCGGGAAGATCGATCTGCGTCAGGCTCTCGCAATCGTAGAAGACATACGTCCCGAGCGTCTTCAGGTTGCAACCCTCTTCAAAGGTAACCGAGGTCATCGCGGCGCAGTCGCGGAACACATAGTTTCCGAGCGACGTAAGCCGTGCGGGAAGGACGATCGAGGTAAGGCTCTGTGCAGGCAGCGAGTAGTTCGCAAATGCCTCGACTCCAAGCGTAAGGGTCTTGGCATCGGACGCCGCACCCGTTCCCGCCTCAAAGCGGACAGTCTCCAGATAAGGAAGCTGGAACGCCGATTCCTCGATGGAGGAAACACTTGCGGGAATGCTGACTTCCGTAAGCATTGCAAAGTCATTGTATCCCGAAGACTTGTTGTAGTTGTGATAGAACGCAAACTCTCCGACCGTCACCGTTCCGTAAGGGATCTCATACGACGTGGCGATCTCCCCGTTTGCATCCTCGCGGGCGACAGGATAGTAAACCAGTACCGTTTTGTCCTTGTTGTACAGGACGCCGTCCACAGAGGAGTATCTGTCGTTCTGAGGAGAGACGAGAACCTCTTTGAGGCTCGGGCAATCCGCAAACAACGTATAGCTGAACTCCGCCGTGTAGAGTTTGGGCAGCGTGACGCTTACAAGCGAATGGCAGCCCATGAACGTATTGTGATTATAGGTGGTCACCGTCGGCATGCTCGAGACGGAATCGGGAACGACAAAGGTCTCGATCGCCGTCTTGCGGAATGCACCGGTCGAAATGGTCTTGACGCCATATGCGCCGTCTTCGTTCTGTGCGAAGTTGATCTCTTTGAGACTCGTGCATTCGCTGAACGCATACTGCGATACCGTTTCGAGGCGGTAAGGCAACGTGATGGACGTAAGCGCCGAGCATCCGGAGAAGACACCGTAGTACTTGGAGGACGAATATTTTCCGTTCTCGAACTCCAGTTCATCCGTTCCGTCTGCCGAGAACGTCACATCGCTGAGCGACTTGCAGGCATTGAATGCCTTCGTCTCGATCAACGTGACCGTCTTGGGGATATAGATGCTCTGAAGTCCCGAATCACCGAACGCCTCTTCGTTGATCGTCTCCAGCGGAATGGAGTCGTCCAGGACGACCGTCTCAAGGGCGGAGCAGTTCTTGAACGCCAATTTGCCGATTCTCGAGAGCTTGCTGCCCTCTGCAAACGTGACCGTCTTCAACGCCGTACATTGATAGAACAGATAGCCCGACAATTCCTTAAGGCTTGCAGGGAGCTCGATCGAAGTAAGCCCCGTCTGCTGGAAGGTTCTCGACACATCGCTCGTGCTGGTCGTCGTTGCAAATTTCTCAAGTTTGCTGTTTTCCGCAAACGTGACCGAAGTCAGATCGCTGCAGCCGCTGAACGCATATGTCCCGATGTACGTCACCGTCGAGGGAATATGGATCGACTGAATCTTGCTGCCTGCGAAGGCATAGGACCCGATCTCCGTAACCCCTTCCGGAAGAACGATACCCGTGAGCGACGCATCCTCAAAAGCCGAAGCAGGGATCTCCGTCACATATTCGGGAAGAACAAGCTCACCCGTCTTGGAGCTCGGATAGAGCACAATGGTATCGCTGCGCACTCCGTCGCTCGTCTGGGTATGATACAATACATTGTCCAGCGAATAGAAGTCCGCATTTCCGTCGGCAACCGTCACAATGCTCAGACCGGTGCAGCCCTCAAAGGCGGCAGCGTCGAGTGCGCTGAGGTTCTCGGGGAACGCAATCTCTTTCAGGGAAGTGTTTTCATAGAAAGCACCTTCGTCAATCGAAAGCTCCTCCCTTCCGCCCGCCGTAAAGGTGACCGACTTGAGGTTTATCTGTCCGTAGAACGTATCCTCTGCAATGACCTCCATCGTGGAAGGAATGACCACGCTCTGCAGTCTTGCCGTATTATCGCCACTCGTATAGAAGGAACGGAAAGTCGTCTCTTTCAGCCCCTCCGGAAGGACAAGTTCCGTAATGGGGTCACCGCAGAACGTCAGGCGTCCGATCCACTCGAGCTGAGAGACACCGTTCTCATTCGTCCCGAACGTCACACTGCTGAGCATCGTGTTCCAGTAGAACGCATAGCTTCCGATGCACTGGACCTGCGACGAGAAGGAGACGCTGGTCAGAGCCGAGCATCTGTAGAAGATACCCATATCACTGTCCGAGGAACCGGGATCGCCCTCGAGGACAAGGGGCTCGGCAGATGCTCCGCCCTCCTCGAACACGACCGTCTGAAGGGACGCACATTCCGCGAAGGCAGCGCCTTTGATGAGCGTAACGCTCTTGGGAATGACAAGATTTACAATCCCCGTTCTTGCAAACGCGCTCTCGCCGATGGTCTTCAGCGTGGAAGGAAGCGTGATCTGCGACAGAGCATAGCAGCCTTCAAACGCACTTGCACCGACCTCGGTGACCCCTTCGGGGATCTCCACTTCGGAAAGCGCAGGGCAGTTGCTGAAGATAGAGCTGCCGATTACCTTCATGGAAGAAGGGAACGCGACGCGAATGAGGCTCAGGCAGCCGTCAAACGCATTGGCACCGATCTCCGAAACCGTATCGGGAATATCGATCTCTTCGATTGCCGTCTGGGCAAAAGCGTAGGAACCGATCGCACTCAAGTTCGAGCCGAGCTCGATGTCGCTGAGCGCGGCGTCCGCATAGAACGCATACGCACTGATCCCGCTGAGACGGTCGGGAAGCGAAATCGACGTCAGGGCAGAGCAGCCGGCAAAGGCATAATCGCCGAACGTCAGCGTTTTGGAGCCGTCCCCTTCCGCAATGCGGACATCCGTCAGCGCCTGGCAGCCGTAGAACGCGTTGTTCTTGATCTCCGTCACGTTTTCGCTGATGGAAATGGACTCAATCAGAATATTGCCCGCAAATGCGCTTTCTCCGATCGCCGTGACCGTATCGGGAAGCGTGCATTCGCTGCGCGATCTCGGGAAGAAGATGATCTCCGTGACGTCCTTATTATACAGAACGCCGTCAACATCCGTAAAGTACTTGTTCGCATCGTCGACGTTGATCGTTTCGATGCCGTTGCATCCGTTGAACGCGCGCATGAAGTTGAAGTCTGCAACCGACGCCGCAAGGTTGACCGTCGTAAGGTGATCGCACTCGCTGAAGGCATAGTCCCCGACTTCAAGTTCCTGATCGCCGCCCTCGATCGTGATCTCGGAAAGCGATACACAGCTCTGGAACGCATAGATGCCGATGGAGCTGATCGTCGTCGGGATGGAGATCTCCTCGAGGGATTCGCAGAATGCAAAGGAGTTTTCTCCGATCGAAGCGACGTCGCTGTTTGCTTCAAACTTGACGCTTGCAAGATTGACACAATTATAGAATGCGAAATTTCCGATCGCCGTCGCATTCGCCGCTTCCGAGCCGAGGAACGTAACGCTCGTCAGATTCCGGCAATCTTCAAACGCGTACTCGCCGATGGACTCGACGTAAGCACCGATCGAAACCGACGTCAGGTTGTCGCGCTCCGCAAAGGCACGCGCGCCGATCGCCGTGATCGTACCGGGGATCGCAATATCTCCCTTCTTGCCGTTGGGGCTGAACAGGAGTGCCTCACCAAGACTGTCGCACACGAACCCGTCAAGAGAGGAATAGTAAGCATTGCCCTTTTCGACCGTGATGTTCTCCAGCACATCGCAGCCATAGAACACCTCGTCAAAGGAATTCACTTCCGCAAGCTGGGTGGGAAGCGTGACGTTCTTTAAGGTATCGCAGTTCTGGAAAGCAAGATCTTCCACCAGAAGCTCCTGCGCCCCCTCGCCTGCACTCTCGATGAGAACCGTCTCCAGATCGTCGCAGTTGTAGAACGCCGCCTGACGGATGTACAGCACGCTCGAAGGAATGACCAGCATGCTGATCTTCGCATTCGCAAATGCACGCGTGGGGATCTCCTCAACGCCGTCCGGAATATAGCAAACTCCCGTGCGCGCCGTGGGGAAATACGCAACATCGCGCATGCCCGTCTGAGGACTGTCAACCAACAAAATTCCGTCTACCGACAGATAATAGACTTCGTGCGAACCCTCTACCTCATAGACGTTGAGATCCATCAGGTTGTCGCAGCTCGAGAAGGCACCCGTCGAATCCGTCAGCGAACGCGCACCGACCGTGCGGATGCTGTTCGGGATGTTGATCTCCACAAGCGTATCGCAGTTCGAGAACGCACCGCTCAGGATATCCGTGACAGGGCTCTCACGGAACGTCGCAGGGATCGTAACCGAGGTGACCTGATCGATCTCGGGACCGGCTTCCACCGTATAGGCGGGTTCGCCCGCCTGCCCCGTGGTCGGCACAAAGGTCAGAACTTCCGCCCAATAGGCATGGAGCGTGACATCGCCCGACAAATCCCAGTTCCCGAGGCCGTTGCCCGCTTCATCCGTGCAACGTGTCCCTTCCCCGTAACCGCTCGTGTACCAGCCCGCAAAGGCGTAACGCGTATCGCGCTCGTCGGTATTGACGGGAACATCCAGCTTGAACGGCTCGCCGTACACCACTTCCGCCGTGGTGCTGTCCATCGCGCCGCCGTACAGACTGTACGTCACCGTGAAGGTCTTTCCGTGCCAGTACGCATACAGGAGGAGATCATTGCGCTCCGTAAAGACGGTGTCCGTGTACTCCGCTCCGTTGCTCTGTGCGCCGCCCGGCACGTTGTACCAGCCTGCAAAGTCGTATGCCGCGCTCTCCGGAACGGGCAGCGTCACCTTGTCGCCGTATGCCACATACAGCGGCGCGACCGCGGCCGAACCGCCCCGCACATCAAATTCGATCGTGTATGCATACGCCGTCGTCTCCGCCTCTTCCGTCGAGGGAAGTCCCTGCGTATCGCCGAACCGCACATACAGACGATTCTCGCCCGCCTGCGTCAGTTCCACTTCCGCGGACGTCACGTCCGCTCCGTACCGCGTCCACTCGCCGTCGTTCACGCGCACTTCATAGTACGTCGCTCCCACGACCGCGTTCCACGTCAGCACGCTTCCGCCATAGTGCAGCGCCCCGCTCATCGCAAGATACTGCATCGTCTGCTCATCGCTCCACTGCGAGCTCACGCTTCCCTCTGCCCGCACCGCGATCTTCAGCTCTTCCCCTGCCTCCGCATACGACGTCAGGTCAAACGTATTTCCGTCCGCACGGTACTCCGTTCCGTTGATCCGCACCGTGTAGCCCGTCGCTCCGCTCACCGCGTTCCACGTCAGCTCGCTTCCGTTCACGCGCATCCCGCTCGGCGCAGCCAGCGTCGCCTTCTCCACCGTCAGCGTCGTCGCCACCGGCGAGTTGTATCCCTTCGTGCGCGGATAGATGCTGAATACCACCTCTCCCGCCGCACAGTCCTTGATGCTGTAGCTCGTCACGTTCCCGATGTCCTTCGGCTCCGTCGCGTGCGCCGCGTCTCCGCAGCTCACCGATACCACATAGCTCATCGCGTCCGCGACCGCATCCCAATATACCGTCTCCGTCTCGGCATCATATACAAGTCCGCTCACCCGGGCAAGCTCGCGGTTGTACACAAACTCCTTCGACACGGACGGCGCATATCCCTCTGCCTCGGCCGTCACCGTAAAACGGATCCCGCCTTCCTGCATCGGGCAATTCACAAAGTTATAGTTCGTCGCCGTTCCCAGCGCGATCCGATCGTGATCGTGCGCCGCGTTCCCGCAGTCGATCGTCAGATAGTACGCCTCTGCGTTTGCCACGCCCTCAAACACCAGCGCCGACGGCTCCACCACCGTGAAGAACGACACGCCCGCAAGCGCCTTGTTCTTGTAGCTCCGCTCCGTCGTCACCGCGTTCGCGTCTCCCGCCACCGACGTCGCCGCCGATGCCGTCACCGTCACTTCGTAATCCCCCGCTTCCAACACGGAGAAATCCACCGCCTGGCTCGTCGTCTGCAGGTCGCTGTACGTCCTCTCGTAGCCGTTCGGCCCGCTCACGCGCACCGTGTAAACCTTCGCTCCGCTCACGGCTTCCCACGTCACGCCCGTCGACGTCACGCTCACTTCCGGCGCGGCAAGTCCCGCCGCTCCTTCTTCTCTCCACAGCGCATACAGCGTCGTGTTCTCACGAAGCGCCGTCCCCGCCGTGTATTCATACGTCAGCCGCGCAGCATCGTCGTACGCACTCACATACCACCCGAGGAAGGTGTATCCCTCCCGTTCGGGCACGGGCAGATCGACCACGCATCCCGCGATCGTCTCCACCGCGGCAGGCGCCTCGCCCTCGTACCCGAGGTCGAAATCCACCGTGTATTCCTTCGTCCCGACTGCCTTCGCAAGCCAGTACGCATACAGCGTCACGTCCGACGTCACAGGCTGCGTCCCGAACAGGAACGGCATCGTGTGCTCCGCGTCCGTGTACCAACCAACGAACACATATCCCTCTCGCACCGGGTCCGCAGGCTTTGCAACCGTCTTGCCGTTCATGACCGTCTCGGCCGCAACCGCGCTCCCCTCCTGTGCGTCAAACGTCACCGTATATGCGATCTTCTTCAAAAACCGCATCGAGACGTCTTCATAGGTAAGCGTCAGCACGTCTCCCGACAGCGTCGCCGTGAGGTCTGTATCTTCCGCGCGCGCGAAATCCAGCTCCAGCGTCTCCCCCGTCAGCGTGTACGTTCCCGTCTTGTTCTCGCCCATCACCAGAAAAGTAAACGCATCGCCGTTGTTCAGTGCGATCTGATACTCTTCCGTCCCGGCATCATAGTAATAGACGCCCGTCTCGGGCCCCTCTTCCTTCGTCGGCTCTTCCGTCTGTTCCGGCTTGCATGCCGCGATCGCGATCAATGTCGTCAACGACATGATCACCGCCAGAAACGCAATTACCCACTTCTTCCGCTTCATCGCATACCTCCAACCTTTTTCACGCTGCTCCGCTGTCCTCGGGAGAAACGTTCTCCGCTCGGACTTCGTCCTTGCATCCGCAAAAAGTGCTTTCTAAATATACACGTTACAGTTTATCACATACTTGTCACGGATGTCAAATAAATCAATCAGTTTTTGCTATCAATATCCCCGATATTATGCATAATTATGAATTATAGTTATCATAAAAATCAGGAAATATGTTCTGTCAGAATATATTCAATGAGGCCGCACCAGAGCGGCCTCACGAATGTATCCACTTGTCTTATGCCTGCGCAGAGGCCGTGTACGTGATCGAGTTGATCCTCGTATTGGACGAGCCGCTGACGGCAAGCACATACGTTCCCGCGTAATCGCCCGCATTGACCGTGAAGGTGATCGTGTCCTCCGTATTGACGGTAATCTCGTCGCTCACGACAGTCGTTCCGCCGATCGTGAACTCCACGGAAGTGATGGCACCTGTTCCGTATTGCACGGGCTCATAGACGAATGTCATCTGCACGGAAGCATCCAGGCCGTCTACGGCGACCGCAGGATGATATGCCTCCTCCAGATAGAATAAGAATGCATATTCTCCGTCCTCCCCGATCGCCTCGCCGTTATCGACGATCGCGATCACGGAATACGTCATGCTGTAAGGCATGTTGTTGTAATATGCGACAAAGGGAATGGTGATGCGATACGTCAGGATGTCCCCGTCCTGCGCAATGAGGGCAAGCGTCCAATTTCCGCGGTTATTGCTCACCTGTGTTCTATATGATCTTCGATCGATGGAATAGAGTCTGTTTTGATTGCCTTTTTCCAGCGTATAGGTCGCATTTCCCTCGGCATCGCGCCCCTCGATGATGCGAAGCGTGCTGTTGTAGTCATCCGTTCCGTATGCGACATAGTCACGGACAATGGCTTCAAACGCAACTTCTTCCGTGAAGGTGCCGTTCGCGAGGTCAATACTCAGCGTGTGGCGGTAGCCGTCGAGGATGAAGTAGATGCCGTCGTCCAGCGTCACCTCGACCGAGCGGTCATTGTAGAGACCCGTGGTCGAGCCATAGCCGAGCGCGATCGTAACTGAACCCGCCGTACCCGTGAGCGTGCGCTCCGTACCCTCCGCATAGAAGGTGTACGCATTGCCGTTCAGCGTAATGGCGATCGTCTTGCCCGTATCGCCCGAAACCGTGCCGGAAACCGTCGAATTGTCCGCAAACAGCGTGACCGTTATCGTCGTTCCGGTGACATCATAGATTCCGACCGTCGTGCCGTTGAGGACGACCTGCGCGCCGAGAACAAGTCTTGCCGCGGGGCTGACGCCCAGATCGGTGTAATAGACACCGGCGACGGCAGCCGCCGCTGCGGAAGGCGTGACGCCGACATAGCTTGCATACGTTGCGCTCCAGGCTTCGCGGAAGGCAGCCGCCGCAGCCGTATCGGGAGCCGCGATGAACGCACCGAGCGTACCGGCATCCTGAAGGACGTTTTCACCCATTGCGGGAGCCGTCGTCCCTGCGAGGGTCAGCGTGAACGTCGCATCGCGATAGCTGCCGCACTGCAGGAAGGCGCTGTTGCCGATGGATTTAAGCGATGCCCCGAAGGAAACCTGCTCGAGTGCAGTGCTGCGGGCAAACGCATACTCTCCGACGGTCTCGGCATTCGGGAAGGAAACCGCCTTGAGGTAGATGCTCTGATAGAAGGCATAGGCGCCGATCGTGCGGACATTTTCCGTACCGGTGAAGGCGAGGATCGCGTTTGCCTGGAAGGCAAATTCACCGACCGTCTCGACGTCGTTGAGGTTGACCTCGGTGATGTTCGTCTGCAGATAGAACACGCTGTCCGCGATGGACGTGACGCCGTCGGGAATGGTGATCGCGCCGCCCGCACCCTGATAGGCAAGGAGGACGCCGTCCTCGACGACGAAGTCGTCCGTGATCTCGGCAAACGACGTGCCGTCGACGCGGAAGTAGCGGTCGCCGAACGTCGAACCGTAGAGGTGCAGGATGTCGTCCGTCAGGGCGGTATAGTTCACGTCATACGCTCTGCCATAGAAGTCGATGAGCGTTGCTCCGCCGTAGCCGTTGACGAGAAGAAGCTGCCAATCGCTTGCGGAGAACTGCGCGTCCCACTTCTGCTGATAGATGATATATGCCGCAGACGTCGTGCCGTCCACCGTCGTGACCTGCGTCAGCGTGAAGGTGAACGCGAGCCCGTCGTCGGAGCGGAACGTCCATTCGCCGACGCTGTCTGCAACCGCGGCATACGTTCCTCTGACCTGCGTTCCGTCCGCCTGCGTAAGCGTTGCGCCGCCGAAGCCGTCCAGGACAAGGGTCTGCGTCGTATAGATGCGATCGCCGCTCAAAAGCGCATACGTTCCCACGCGGCCGTCCGTCTGCGTGAGCGTCGTTCCGTCCATGCGATAGACATATGCCGCCGTGGCGTTCCCCTCGTCGTCATAGACCGTAACGACAAGCAGGTTCACGCCGTTAAGCTCGCCCGTCGCAAAGTTGGCATTTGCGGAGACGTCGTCCTGCGTGAAGGTGATGCGGCCGAACTGGTCGCGCTCGATCACGGCATTGCTTCCCGCAACCGTATAAGCGACTTCCAGCGTCGGATCGCCGATGATATAGATGGCAACGGTCGTCTTATTCACCGTAGCGGACGACAGGAGGAAGTCATAGGACTCGCCCGACGCCCAACGGACGGAGATCACATCCCCTTCCGCCGTGTACGTTCCGGTCTGCGACGTCTCATACGATCCGCTTTCGGAGAGCGCGAGCAGCGTCGCGTTGCCATAGCCGTCCAGCGTGACGGTGTACTCGCCGACGACATAGCGGCCGTTCTTTTCGTCGAAGAGATAGGAATAATAGGAACCCTGCTCCGTTCCGGGCTCTTCCGGGATGGTCTGCGTCGCAGGATCGTAGGCGATGCGGTACATGAGCCCGCCCATCAAAGAGGCAAGGCAGAGATAGGTCTGATCGCCCGCCGTCTCGAAATAGTAACGGTACTGTGCCTGTCCGAGCGTGGCAATTCCGTAGCCCGTAAGGCTGAGCGTCTCGCCGCGGAAGGTGAGCGAAGCAATCTCGCTCTCGTCATAGTAGCAGAAGTAATAGTAGCTCTGCGAAATCACCGCAGGGAAGAAACGGAACGACGCATATGCCGCATAGCCTTCCGGAACGGAATCCGCCGTAAAGACATAGATGCTCTCGAGTTCCTCATCCGCGGCGTACGTCCCCTCGATCGAGAGGTATGCGCCCGTCTCCTCATCCGTCAGAATGCGGATCGTCGCATGGCCGTCCGGGTAGAGGATCATGGTCTCGGTATGACCGGGCATACGGTCGCCGTAATCGCTGAACACCCCGTAGGTACCGCTGAACACCTCGGCAGGCGTCGCAACCCCTGCCTGCGCCGTTCCCGGAATGACGCGCACATAGTAGTACATCGTGCCGAACATGGTGGAGACGCCGAAGCGGATGAAGGAATACTCCCCGTACGCGTCGATCACCGTGTAATAGACGCCGCCCGCGGGCGCGCCGTTCTGCATGACGGTCGCATAGGCGAATCCGTTGCAGTCCATGATCCATTCGACTGCGCTCTCGTCCGTTCCCATCGTGAAGGAATACATCCCCTCTACGCCGTCGCTCAGGACAAAGACGCCTTTTTCTGCATACAGACAGAACGTGAACGCTCCGTATGCATCCGAAAGCAGCGCTTCATAGTCCTGCGTGTCGCTCTCCGCATAGGAGGTCGCCGTAAAGGTGTAGATGTCCGTCTCTCCCGCCTTCAGGGCATACGTCCCGTCGACGAGCGCGGCATACGAGCCGTTCTGCATCGCAAAATACAGCGCCGCCGTTCCGTCTCCGTACATCAGAAGCCGTGCGGTGAATCCGCTCGTCGCGTTGTACTCCGAATAGAACCCGCTCTCGTTGCCGACGCGCTCCGCCTCGTCCGTGTCCGCGTTAAAGCGTACGTTGTAGGTCGTGAGGCTCTCATCGGAACCCAGGCTGAACGAGAAGATGCCGTAGGTCACCCCGCCGCGCGTATAGCTCACAAGATAGGTATATTGTGCCGTTCCCTCGACATTCGCCTCGCCTTCCGCATCGGGATCGAAGCGATAGGTCAGGTTGCCGAAGCCGTCCAGCGTGACGTCCATCGTGCCGGGACGGTTGTTGCCGTCCAGACGGAAGGAGTACTCTCCGCGCGCCGTGTCGGCATAGGTAAAGACGGTATAGGTCTGTCCCGAAGCGGACACCGCGGCAAGACGCACGACCACGATGACCTCTTCGCCCGTCTGATCGTTCGCAAAGGTGAGTTCCACGATGTTGTCGGGAAGCGTCACATAGGTGCCGGACAGCATACTCGAAAGCGATGCAAGATAGGTCGCGGAGCCATAGCCGTCCAGAACAATGATAGGAAGCCCGAGCGAGCCCGCCGAGGCATCATAGTAATAGTACGCACTCGCATATGCGTCGCGGACGAGGAAGAGATCCTCGCCGTCCGACGAAACGGCAAGCGTGAAGTAGAACGACGTCGTCTCGTCGTCGGAGACGAAGAGAAAGTCCGTGCCGGAAGGCGTGTATGTGCCTTCGACCGCCGTCCCCTCCGCATTCGTGTAGGTGGCGCCGTCAATGCCGTCCAGGCTGAGCGTGACGCCCGAAACGATGTCGCCGTTCACCCAGTCAAACTGCTTGTATGCGGGGATCGCGTATTCCTCATAATAATACGCGTACGTCGTGCCGTCCGCCGAAACACGGCCGCGCGGCAGCGAGTTGTCGGAGAAGTCCGTCCCGAACCAGAACGTACGAAGCGCTGCGTCATAGCTGCCCTTCTGCGGCTCCATGTAGTCGCGGACGAGCAGAATGGTGCCGGGCTCTTCCTGCAGGACATACAGGACATCGTTCCCGCCGTTCACGTCTTCCAGACCGCGGTTCCAGCAGGCATACAGAATCGTGATGCCGCTGACCGGGATCTCCTCGCCGGGCGCATAGGCAACCGCCCCGGAAGCCGACTTGGACCAGCCGGCAAAACGATACCCCTCAACGGAGAATCCGGGCTCGGGAATGACCAGATCCTGGCCGTAGTAGGCCGTGCCGTCCTCCATCGTGCCGCTCACTTCGGCGCCCTCGGGCGCATTGTCGAAGTAGTAGACCGCATAAGTACGCAGGTCGTAATATGCCTTGTAGACGTTCTGCGCGGCATCGGCACCCAGCTCGATGGGCTGCGTGAGCGTCTCGTTGATCGTGTACCCCTGCACCGAACCGAGCTCGGAAATGAGGTCGACGGTCTCGCCGACATAGTCGGTGCCGCCTTCCACGCCCGCCGAGGCGTCAAGCGTATAGTCGCTGCTCTCGGGCCCGTTCTGCAGATAGACTTCCACCGTGTACGAAACCGTATAGCGCGCGGAAAGCGAAAGCCCCGCCGCAGGAAGCTGCGTCCCGGCAGCAAGGATCGTCTCGCTGTCACCGACAAACCAGCCGCCGAACGTCAGGCCCTCGGGCGCCGCGGGAACGAGCGAAGAGACAAACTCGAACACATCCGTCCCGACCTCCAGGTCGTACTCCGTCTGTGCCAGAGTGCCGAGCCCCGCGTTGAGCGTGAGCTTCGCCATCTCCGTCTCGTCAAATTTTGCATAGTATGTGACATTCTCTGCCGGCATGACGGTAGGGATCTGAACACTCTCTCCCGAAAAATCGGCCGATGTGTACCAACCGTCAAAGACCGCGCCATCCTTTTCGGGGTCCGCAGGCGGCGTAACCGTTGCGCCGGCCTCTGCCGTGATGGGTGCGATCTCTGTTCCGCCGTTCGTCTCGAACGTCATCGTATACGTCTGCTTTGTGGTGGCACATGCCGCCGCAAACAGCGAGACGAGCAGAAGCATGAGAACGCTCAACACAGCAAGCCATGTCTTACGAGCAGGATTCTTCATAATATCTCCTTTCTCTCCTTCGTTGAGTTCCTGATAAGATCGCGTGCGCCGTCTCTCCCGTTTTTCCAGGAGGTTATACCTGTACACGCTACGCTATAGTATATCAAATTCGCCCCCCGTCCTGTCAAGCGAATGAATGCAAAAACATCATTTTCGTCAATCAATTTTTATGATAATTGATATAAAAAAAACAAATAAATGGAAAATTATACAAAAAAACGCCGGGTTTTCGGCCGACTTCTCCGAAAATCCGACATTTTATGCATTCTGTCATAATTTTGTGAATCAATTGAGCGTGCAGCTCGTCCCCGTACGCCGCCCGCACGCGCGCTCTGCGTGTGCCGCAGGTCTTTCGCGGGAGGCACCGCTTCCCTATCGTTCCCTATCGGGTCACTTGAGGAATTTGCCGTAGACTTCCGAAACGGGCGCGAAGGAGGCAAACGTATCGGGGTACTTGCGCAGAATGCGCTGAACTTCGCCGATCTGACGCTTGCGGATGACGCAGATGAGGACGGGACGTCCCTGATGCGAATACATCCCCGTACCCTGGAGTTCCGTGACGCCGTGGTGCAGGCACGCCATGATCTCCTCGGCGATCTCCTCGGCGTGGTTGGTGATGATCTCGAAACGATACGCCACCTTAAAGCCGCGCAGGATGAAGTCGCTCGTTTCGCTGGTGACGAACAAGGAGACGAGCGCCAGCAGCACGGGATCGAGTTTGACGGCAAAGGGTTCGCCCTGATGATAGACGAAGAAGGACGCAAAGACGACGCAGGCGTCGAAGACGGACGTCATGGCGCTCACGCTGAGATTGCGGTATTTCTTGTTGACGAGAGAGGCGAGGACGGTCGTGCCGCCGCTCGTGCCGCAGCTCTTGATGGTGATGGCGAGCGCCGCGCCGAGGAACACGCCGCCTGCGATCGCGGCGAGAATGGCATTGTATTTCGGGACATAGCGCAATGCGTCCATCCCCGGAATATAGTCAAAGACGATGAGCAGGCCGGACGTAAAGAGCATGGAGAGCGTCGAAACGACGGCGCCGAATTTTCCGATGAGGAAAAATGCCACAAAAAAGAGCGGCACGTTGAGCATGATCAGGAAATATCCGGAGTTGATGCTTGTCAAGGCTTCCAGCAGGACGGCAATGCCGTTGACGCCGCCGGGAGCGAATTCGTTGGGCGTCGTAAACATATAGATTGCGAGCGCGCGGACGATCCCGGACATCAGAACGGACAGAAATGCCGACATTACAATGCGCAGATTGCGGCGGCGCTTTTCATCGGACTGTGGTGACATACTTTCTCCTCGGGCAAAACTGCCCAAATATCATCATATCACAAACCTTGCGCAAAAGCAACTCTCCGCGCGAAAATTTTCCGAAAAAAGACCCGCCTTGCGACGAGTCCTTTTTTTGATTCTGACAGCGGCCTCCCTTTAGGAAAGAGACCCGAAAGCCCTTTTCCTTCGGAAGACGCTCGGCTTCATTGCCTGCGCAGCAAACCGAGCTTTTTCCCGTTATGCCGGGATGAGTCCCGTGAGATAATCTCTCGCATCGGGGAAGAACATGAAAATGACGCACAGAGCGATCACCGCGGCAAAGATCAGGAACAACAGGAAATTGCGCTTGACCATGGCCTCCAGACCGACCACCGCAATGAGCAGCAGCGTGCCGTAACCGCGAATGCCCTCCAGAATCCTGCGGAAGGTCTCCGCGCCGGCGAGGAAATCGAACTCGGTATTCAGAAGCAGAATTGCAAACACGAGCACAAGCACGACGGCAAGGATCTCGCCGAGCACGTCAAATACCTTCTCCATTGCCTGCTTCCATCCGGAATCTTTTCCCATACTTTTCACCTCCATCATAAAAATGTAAGCCTATTATACGTTGCCGCAAGCGGCTTGTCAAGATGCAATCGAAAAATTTCACACGGGCATTCGTCGGGGGCCTTCCCCCCGTTCCGCCACCCTCCTTACTTTTCCTTCCGCCGCTCTCGTACTTCCACCACCCGCCTTACTTTGGTTCCCTCTTTTGGTCCCCTCTTTTGCCCGACAATTCATTTTTCGGGATTTTGCTTTGAGTGCGCGTCTGACTGCGCGGAGCGCTCTTCCGTGCGCATTGCCTGCGCCGCGGGGCGAAAGGTGAGGACTTCCTCGCGGAAAAATCCGTTTTTCAGCAGAGAAAACAACTCCTCCGCGCAGACAATCAGTAAAATTGCCCCCGCCGTGATGAGCGCCGCGCCGACGGACGGAAAGACGGAAGAAAAATTTTCGGAAACGAGAAGCGCGCCCGTTGCGGCATATCCTGCGGCAAGCAGGGAGCGCACGAGGACGGCGAGCGGCTTTTTGCGCGCGGCAACGGCGTCGAACACCTCCGCCGCAGCGGTCAGGATGAGACAGATCCCCAGCCCGAGGGAAAGAATGCTGCGCGAAAAGTCGGTACAGGTGACGAGCGCCCAAACGCCCACCGAGACGCACACGACGCCCGCAAGCATCCGCACGACCTGCGTCCCCTCTCCGAGGAAAAATCCGACGGCGCGGACAACGCCCGCAACGAGGAGCAGCGCCCCCACCGACGCGGCGAGCGCCGTGCGCGGCATGATCTCGTTACAAAAGAGCAAAATGCACGAAAATGCCGTAAGCGTCATCGGGATAACGGTATCCCAGCGAAAAAATCTCCTTGTCTCTTTCTGCATATCTTCCCCTCTTTCTTTGCTCCTGTTTCACCGATTTCCCAGACGCCGCCGCATCTGTGCGGCAAAACGCGTCAAAGACTGAATGCCTCCAGTTCGCGGATGCGCTTGGAGTCGATGGCGTAGATGAGATTGACGAGTTCATCGTCGCCGAAGGAGCTGTTGCGCCCCTCTTCATACTCGGCGTCGATGCGCTCCTTCATGGCCGCGACGAGCGGATCGGTCTTGGCGATCCTGTGTCCGTCGGGGAGCTTGTAGTAGTCGTTGATCCAGAACGCGATGCCCGCAAGTCCGCTCGTCTTGTTGACGGAGACGCGCGCGGGCCGATTGAGGATCTTTGCCGTGTCAAAGATGTTGTAGATTTCCTCGTCCTTCAGGAGCCCGTCGGCATGAATGCCCGCACGGGTGGCATTGAACGCCCGTCCGACAAAGGGCGTCTTGGGCGGGATGTTGTAGTTGATCTCGCGCTCGAAGTAGTCGGCGATCTCCGTGATGGCGGTAAAGTCCATGCCGTCCATCGTACCGCGGAAGGAGGCGTACTCCACCGCCATTGCCTCCAGCGGACAGTTGCCCGTGCGCTCTCCGATCCCGAGAAGCGAACAGTTGACCGCCGACGCGCCGTAAAGCCACGCCGTAGAGGCATTGGAGACCGCCTTGTAGAAGTCATTGTGTCCGTGCCACTCGAGCAGTTCGTGCGGAACGCCCGCATAGTGATACAGACCGTACACGATGCCCTGAACGCTGCGCGGAAGCGACGTCCCGGGGAAGGATACGCCGAACCCCATCGTATCGCACATGCGGATCTTGATGGGGATCCCGCTCTCGCGCGAGAGCTTCATGAGTTCGGTCGCAAACGGCACGACAAATCCGTAAAAGCTCGCGCGGGTGATGTCCTCGAAGTGACAGCGCGGGCGAATGCCATAGGAAAGCGCGCTCTTGACGATTCCGAGGTACTGATCGAGGGCCTGTCGGCGCGTCAGGTGCATTTTCTTGAAGATATGATAGTCCGAACAGCTCACCAGAATCCCCGTCTCCGCGACGCCCGCCTCTTTGACAAGCTCGAAATCCTTGGGATTGGCTCGGATCCAGGCCGTGATCTCGGGAAAACGCAATCCCGTGTCCTGACAGGCATGAAGCGCCTCTTTGTCCTTCCCCGAATAGACAAAGAACTCCGACTGCCGCACAAGCCCCTTCGGCCCGCCCAGCCGCGCCATCAGCTTGTACAAATCGACGATCTGCCTGACCGTAAAGGGCGAGGTGGACTGCTGTCCGTCCCGGAAGGTGGTATCCGTCATCCAGATCTCGTCCGGCATGTTGATCGGAACATGTCGGTTGTTGAATGCAATCTTGGGAATGGATTCGTAATCGTACATCTCACGGAACAGCTCCGGCTCCGCGACGTCCTGCAATTCGTAGTGATAGATGGTGTCCTCCAGCAGATTGGACTTATTGTTATAATAGATCACGGAATCCTCCTTGCGTCTTTATCGTGGGTTTCCTCTCTATTTTACCAAATCGGGAGCCGTTCTGTCAAGCCGCAGCCGCGCCGCGGGGCGCGCAATCCGCCTCCGACTATTCCGAATATTTTATCGCCGTCTTTTGTTTTTCGATTTATTCCCCGCACGCAGGCACGGAAAAAGGGAAGCCGCAAACGGCTCCCCTTTTCCGAAGATTTATGGAGATTGTTGTGTGTGCTGTGTCGTTTGTTCCCCTTTCTTTGCCGCAGGCTTGCGGGAGGAACAGCCCGCGCACCCGCTGCAGCTGCTGCAGCCGCAGTCGCAGCCCGACTTCCCCTGCTTTTTGCGGACAATGCCGGAGACGATGACGCCGACGACGATCAGGCAGGCGGCAACGATGATGAGGATCTCATACCACGTCATTTTCTGACCCCTTTTGCGGCAGCCGCCTCCGCGCGAAGCGCATTCTCTTCCAGCCCGGCAGAACCGGCGCCCGCTTTTGCAATCGGGTGTTTTCTGTTCCAGAGTACGATCGCCGCGATCGCCGCGGCGATGAGCACGGCGAAGATGAACGAAGTCCACCACCACGAACCGATGAGATAGATCATCATGGAAACAATATATGACGTTGCGAGCCAGAACAGAAGCGTCCATCTGAACTTGCCCTTGGGCAGTTCCGCCTTTGCCGTGGCGCACGCCGCGAAGCAGGGGATGGTGAGCATATTGAAGGCGATGAAGGCGATGAGCGCGGGAACGCCGATGCCCGTTCCTTCGATCATGGCGACGACCTCCTCCACGCCGTCCTCCGTCGAGATGACCGAGCCGACGATGGCGGCTGCAAGCGTGCCGAAGGTGGCGATGACGTTCTCCTTGGCGACCAGCCCCGTGATGGCGGCGACGGCGAACACCCAGCCGAATTCCCCGAGCTGCGAACCGAAACCGAGCGGCGTGAAGAGCGGCTGGATGAGCATTCCGAGAGAGCCCAGAATGCTCTCGCTCATGCGCAGGTTGTCACCGTCCTCGTTGATGAGGAACTCCCAGCTCCAGTTGAAGGAGGAGAAGAACCAGATGACGATGGTCGAGGCGAGGATGATGGTGAACGCCTTCTTGACGTAGTGCTTCGTCTTATCCCACAGGTGGATCATGAGGGAGGAAAAGCGCGGCGCGTGGTAGGCGGGAAGCTCCATGATGAAGGGAGGAACTTCGCCGCGCATGGTGGTCGAGCGCATCAGAATGACTGTGACGATGGCGGTGCAGATGCCGAGAAGGTACATACACATCGTGATGACATCGGCATTGCCCACCCCCGCCGAGGCGACGATGGCGCCCGCAACTGCCGTCAGAATGGGCAGCTTTGCGCCGCAGGAGAAGAACGGGATGACGCGGACTGTGGAGGTGCGCTCCTTATCGTCCGCAAGGGTACGGGTGTTGATCATGGCGGGCAGCGAGCAGCCGAAGCCCATGACCATGGGCATGAACGCCCTGCCCGAGAGCCCGAAGCGGCGGAAGATCCTGTCGAGGATGAAGGCGATACGCGCCATATACCCCGAATCTTCCAGAATGGAAAAGAACAGGAACAGGGTGAGGATCTGCGGGATGAACCCGAGCACCGCGAACACGCCGCCCAGGACGCCGTCCACCACGAAGCTGCCCACCCACGGCGCGGCGTTCGCGCACGCCATATCGGCGAGGACGTTGATCCATTCGAGAACCCAGTTCAGCAAATTGGTCAAGATGACGCCCGGCGAGAATACCGCGCCGTCATAGAAACAGGCGAGCAGCGTAACCGCGCCGTTCTCCGTGTCCATGCCGAGCTCTTCCAGGGTGGGCAGGCCGCCCGCCATCGCGCTGATATAGAACAGATCCTCCGCAAACGTCAGGTGAAAGATGGCAAACAGGATGACAATGAAGATGGGAATGCCCCAGACGCGGTGGGTGAGCACCTTGTCCGCCCTGTCGCTTCTCGTGAGCTTTTCCCCCTTCCCGTTCTTTTTCTGATAGGCAGTAGAGTAGTTGGCGGAGATGTACTTGTACCTCGCGTCCGCCACGACCGCCTCGAGGTCGGTGCCGAACACGTCATCCTTGAAGGTCGCCTTGAATTCGTCCACCATTCTGACGAGTTCAGGGTGCATTTTGGTTTCGATCTCATCCGATTCGGAGAGCTTCACTGCATGGAAGAGGGGCGCTTCCACCCCCTGCGCACGCAGCGCGATGGCAACGTCCTGCACGAGGTGCGCAACGGGGGATTCTTTTAAGACGGTCGCCCCCTCGCGCGGCTGCTTGGAAACGGCGATCGCCCTGTCCATCAGCTCCTTGATGCCCGTCCCCTTGAGTGCGGAGATCGCGACGACGGGCAGCCCGATCTTTTTCTCGAGCATCTTTGCATCGACGGCATCCCCCGATTTTTCCACCTCGTCCATCATGTTGAGGGCGATGACCATGGGGACGTCGATCTCCATGAGCTGTGTGGTCAGATAGAGGTTGCGCTCGAGGTTGGTCGCGTCCACAATATTGATGACGCAGGCGGGCTTTTCCTCCAGAATGAAGTTGCGGGAGATGATCTCCTCCGGCGTATAGGGCGAGAGCGAATAGATGCCGGGCAGATCGACAATCTGCACGGGTTCGGCGCCCTTTTTGTAGGTACCCACCTTTTTATCGACGGTGACGCCCGGCCAGTTGCCCACATATGCCGTAGAGCCCGTCAGAAGGTTGAAGAGCGTGGTCTTTCCGCTGTTGGGATTTCCCGCCAGAGCGAACTGTTTCACTTCCTCACCTCCGTCATCACGCACGCCGCCTCCGTCTTGCGCAGAGTCAGCTCATAGCCGCGCAGCGTCACCTCGATGGGATCGCCCAGCGGCGCCTTCTTGCGCATCACGACCTCCGCCCCGGGCGTCACGCCCATATCGAACAGGCGGCGGCGGATGCGCCCCTCCCCGGAGACCGAGACGATGACGCCCTTCTCCCCGGGGACAAAATCCTCAAGAGACTTTGCCATAACTGTTTCTATGTACCTCCACAATGGTTTTCGATCAGGCAACAAAGATATGCGATGCAACGTTCCTGTCCAGGGCAAGGCGCCCCTCCTTGACGCGACACACCGTGCTTCCCCCCGATGCAGAGAGCACCGTCACCGTGGCATCCACAAGAATGCCGAGGTTGGCAAGATGTTTTTTCGTCCTTTCGTCTGCAATGATCTTCACGATGCGGACTTCCTGCCCGATCGGAGCCAACAAAAGCGGCATATCCTTTTTTCTCCTCCCCCGCCGTGCGCCGCACAGCGGGTTCGCATTTGCGAACAATCCGGCAATGATAAAGTTCGCTTTTGCGAACCATTTGCCGAAAAACAAGTTCGCACTCGCGAACTGTCTTTATTCTATCATGCTTTCCTCCGCCTGTCAACTGTTTGAGAGCAATTTTCCGCAAATTTTTTCAGAGGATCATGCATAGTCGTCCTTGGCGGGCTGCCCGGCAATGCGCACCGCTTCCCGCAAAAAGGCGTACACCTCCTCCAGGCGCTCGAAGCAGGCGAGAAAGCGCTCGTCGCCCATGGCGGGCGCGAGTGCGGGGTCTACGTCGCCGTATTCCTTGATATGCGAGCCGTAGCGCACGAGGATCTCGTCGCGGGAGAGCGCATAGTCCCTTCCCCTCCGCCGCCCGACGAAGGCGCAAAAGCACGTCTTGTCCGAAAGCGGCGCGGCGGGAAGGCCTGCGATCATGTCCGCATAGCGCGCATAGACGTCTGTCGCGTTGGCGTAGTTCATCATGTCGGGCGAACAGCCGCCCGACGGGCGCATATTCACTTCCAGGGCGGCATAGTCGTCCTTTTTCCCGAGAGCACAGTCGGCATTCAGACGGAAGAACTCAAAGTGAATGAAACGGCTTCTGACGCCGAAGCTCTTCACCGCCGCTCGGCCGAGCGCACGCAGCCGCGGATCGAGTTTCCGCACGATATAGAACATGCTCTCCGCGCGCTCGTTGACGATGTTCATGAGCGACGCGGGCGTGACGTTGCCCGTCTCGAACACGGGCGTCCCCGCCGCGTCCACAATGGCATCATACGAGCAGATGGTGCCGTCGATGTATTCCTCCATGATATACCCCGCATGCGGGCGCGAAAAGAACTCCTCCAAATCTCTCTCGCTCGAAATGGGATAGGTCGCATTCGCCCCCACGCCGTTGTCCGGCTTTACGACGGCACGTCCCACCTCCCGCAAAAACGTGCGGCACGTCGCAAAATCGTCCGCCATGCAGTAGCGCGCCACGGGAATTCCCGCCTGCCGATAGCACGCCTTCATGCGCGACTTCAGCTTGACCGACGGCATATCGGCAGGATGAAATCCGCTCGCAATGTTGAAGTCCTCCCGCAGCCGCGCATCGCGCTCCAGCCAGTACTCGTTGTTGCTCTCCAGCCAGTCGGGTTTCCCGTACTTGAACGCGAAAAACGCAACCGCGCCGTAGACTTCGTCATAGTGTTCGAGCGACGTCACATAGTAGTATTCATCGAGCGATCGGCGCACCTCCTCGCGCAGGGCGTCATACGGGCAGTCCCCGATGCCCAGAACACGCATCCCGCGTCCGCGCAGGGCGGCGCAGAACCGCCAGTAATTTTCCGGAAAATTGGGAGAGAGAAAGATAAAATTTTTCATACGCTCCTCCGAAGACCGCTTTCATCCGCTGTGCTGTTTGTCTTTTCTGTCCGCGGCTCTTTTCTGCAATGTTCTTTTCTGCAATGTATATTGCGGCAGGCGCCTTTTCTGCATTTTCAATCTATTATAGTCAACGCGGGAGCGCTTGTCAATCATTCCCCGCCCGATCGGCAAATTCCGCCCGTACCCTTTCCCGAAATCCCGTCCGCACGTCTTCCAACCCCCGTTCATACGTCTTCCCGAAAAAACGTCCGTATATCTGTCAAACATGGAAAAATAGCACAGAGCAGGCGGCATTTTCCTCGGAAAAACGGAAAAGAAAGTCGGATTTTGGCGAAGATGGCGCGCGATTCGTCAAAATCCGACTACATTCCTTGACAATTTTCAGGATCCGACCTATAATGTAAAAAGTATATACATTTCATCGGAACCTATCAGAGAGGAGTTATGATCGAGGTAAAAGAAGTCGCCACCCGCGCACAGCGTAAGGCGTTCATTGAATTTCCGTTAAAGCTCTATCGGGGGAACGACTGCTTTGTTCCGCCCCTGTATGCGGACGAGAAAAGGCTGTTCCGCAAAGATTACCACTACTACGAACACGCCGAAGCGGTGTACTATCTCGCCTATCACGACGGGAAGGTCGTCGGGAGGATCTCGGGAATCTTGCAACGCGCCGCCAACGAGCGCTGGCATCAGAAGCGCGTGCGCTTTACGCGCTTTGACAGCATCGACGACCGCGACGTCGCCGCCGCCCTCTTCGCAAAGGTGGAGGACTGGGCGCGCTCCAAGGGCATGGAGGAAGTTGTCGGCCCGCTCGGATTTTCCGATCTCGAGCGCGAAGGACTGCTCATCGAGGGCTTTGACGAGCTCTCCACCTTCGAGGAACAGTACAACTACCCCTACTATCCCGTGCTCATCGAGGGGCTCGGCTACGAAAAAGACGTGGACTGGGTGGAGCACAAGCTCTACGCGCCCGAGCATCCCGATCCGCGCATTCACGAGATGCGCGAGCGCATGATGAAGCGCTATGACCTGCACCTGAGCAAGGCAAAGTCCATCGATGACTTCATCCGCCTGTATAAAGACGCCTTTTTCGACCTGCTCGACGAGACCTATGCCGACATCTACGGCACCGTCCCGTTCACCGAAAAGATGAAGGACGAGCTGGCGAAAACCTTCAAACAGATCATCGACCTGCGCTATGTGACCATGATCCTCGACAAGGACGAGAAACCCGTCTGCTTCGGCCTGTGCTTCCCGTCCGTCTCGCGCGCCGTCCAGAAATCGGGCGGACGCATGACCCCCGCCACCATCGTGCGCATTCTGAAGGCCCTGAAAAAGCCCGAGATCATCGACCTCGGCCTCATCGGCGTCCTGCCCGCCTATCGCGGCGTCGCCATCGTCATGATCGACGAGATCACCCGCATGCTCACCGAAGGCTCTGCAAAATACTGCGAGACCAACCTCAACCTCGAGGACAATCACGCCATTCTCAACCTCTGGAAGAACTTCGGCAACGTGCTGCACAAACGCCGCCGCTGCTATATCAAAAAGCTCTGAGCAATCTTCACGCCTTTGAAACGCCCTTCCGCTGCGAAGGCGCCTTAAAATAGCTGCGCGGGGGGGGGGGGGGGGGCCCCCCCGGGGGGTTTTTATTTTTATTGGGGGGCAAGTGTAGCCCCGGGTGGGGGGAAGGGCGCCCGCCCATGAGATTTTTCGGGAGTTGGCCGCCGG